>OGEN01000466.1_pt1 | contig 46201 bp, 25 predicted proteins | sample 1570671 | NCBI WGS metagenome assembly OGEN01 (sample SAMEA2582128, study PRJEB24529) | metagenome | biome: Human gut stool | place: China | collected 2011 | reverse complement strand
CGTCAGCTGAAGCAGACGGCAAATAAACCTGCAACTAAGCATGTCTTATTTATGACTGATAGCTTATGTTCGAATAAGCTCAAATCTTTCTAATACTCACTGCGTTCCTTCTCCTTGATAAAGCCGTTGCGGTAAGCGTATAATAGCTTTTCCAGATCATGGATCTGACGTTGCAGGTCGGCCCCCTTGTCGGTATCTTTTACCATCTGACGATGGGAACTCAGCTCAACCACAATAGTCGTGGAACGGATATCACGGCCTTCTTTGATGGCTTGGTCGGTAGACAGGAACGGTTCGTGCTGTACCAGCTGAAACCCACGGGAATGGTACACTAAAGTATAACCGGCAATACCTGTTTCCGGGTGATAAGCCTTGGAAAAGCCGCCGTCGATGACCAACAGTTTCCCGTTCGCCTTAATCGGATTCTCTCCCTGGATGGAACGTACCGGCACATGACCGTTGATGATGTGGCGATGTACACCCGTCACGCCGAACTCATCCAGCAGCCTGTCACATATCTTCTCTTCTTCACGTAACGTATAATAAGCGCCTTTTTCCTCTTTCTGCACCCCTTTATCGTCGATAAAACAGCGTTCGAAAGTAGCCATCTTGCTCTTATCGAATAACGGAGAATCTTTTCCTCCCCAGAGATACCAGATATAATCCAGCGCAAAATCTTTCTCCGGAGAATCCTCCGAATCGAAATAGGCCGTACGGATCAGCTGGTCTACCTTATCCAGCAAAGCCTTTCCCTTATATTCCTGTCCTTCGATGCTGACGCTTTTCAGCGAACCGTCAGCGTTCATCGGCACAGAGGCATGAAACAGAAGGTTCGAATTACAAACCTGATACATACTTCCATGACGGAAAAGGCAACGCATATGTTTCTTCAATTTCTCACTGTATTCGAACGAGTGTTGTATCCGGCGGATCAAATCTTCCTCTTCGATCGACAAGGCATAAGGATCTTTCGGATTGAGCGTAGGCCAGTTCTTGTCTTTCAACTCGTATTCCTTTCCGTCCAGATTAATGATTCCACGCTTCAGGTCGATATGGTGAAGCAACAGACGGTCGTCCATCTCGAATTCCGGACGACGGCGGATAATCTCCCCTTCCAGCTTGAACTGGATGATGGTAATAGCCTTATGCATCTGCGAAATCAAGCGGATTGTCTTCTCATCGAAAGTCGAATCAGATGCATTGGTCTTCGGCATGAACAGTTCGCAGGGATCGTCTCCATATACATCCATCGCAAAGGTAGCCAGCGGCAACAGATTGATGCCGTAACCGTCTTCCAGGGTTGCCAGGTTACCGAAACGCAGGCACATACGGATCACATTGGCAATACTGCCCAGATTCCCCGAAGCAGCCCCCATCCACAAAACATCGTGGTTACCCCACTGGATATCGAAATGGTGGTAGTCGCAAAGCGTATCCATGATAATATGGGCACCCGGACCGCGATCGTAAATATCACCGATCACATGTAGCAGGTCGATCGTCAACCGCTGTATCAGGTTACACATGGCAATGATGAAATCATTCGCCCGCCCGGTCGATATGATCGTTTTGATGATCTGGTCTACATAAGCCGATTTATTAGGCTCGTCCGACGACTCATGCAATAACTCCTGAATGATATAAGAGAACTCCTTCGGAAGCGCCTTACGCACTTTCGAACGGGTATATTTGGATGATACATTCCGGCATACCCGTACCAGTTGGTTCAGTGTGATCAGGAACCAGTCATCCAGATCCTGCTCCTTACATTTGACCAACTCCAGCTTTTGCTCCGGATAATAGATCAGTGTACACAATTCTTTCTTTTCATAATCGCGCAGCGTATTGCTGAATATCTCATTCACCTTACGCTTGATTGCTCCGGAAGCATTTTTCAGAACATGGTTAAAGGCCTGGTGCTCACCATGGATATCGGACATAAAATGTTCCGTCCCTTTCGGCAGGTTCAGGATCGCCTCCAGATTGATGATCTCTGTACTTGCATCTGCAATGGTAGGAAAACTACGTGCCAGCAATTGCAGATAACGCAGATCACCAAACACATATTCGGGTGTTATATCTTTCGTCATAAATGTTTACAAACTTTTTCCGTGCAAAGATAAGCAAATACAAGCAGACAAGCTATCCCAATCCTATTATTAGGCACCACCCGGAAAATAAAAATCGACAGTTACGAATCATTTAAATACAAAGCCCCGAAAGAGAGATCTTCCGGGGCTTGTTTTTTGTCTGTCTTCACTCTTCACAGAGGTAGAACAGAAGAACTTTATTTTCATTACTTTAGTATTAATAAATATCACTTGTTCACCTGTCACAGGATAATTAACGCCGTTGCGCTGCGTGATACTCTATCAGAATTATTTGATTACAAATAATTTTTATTTTACGATTGCTTTTACAGCAGCCTCGCCTTCTACAGCTACGAATACTACACCTGCAGGAGCTGAGATTGTTGCTTCATTAGAAGTAATCACTGTGTTAGCAATTGTTTGACCAAGGATGTTGCTGATAGCAACAGTCTTACCTTGAGCACCTATTACAGTAACAGATCCATTTCCGGAAATTACCTTGATAGTTCCCACTTCAACATCTTCTGTATCTGTAGCAGGACCTTCTGTAGCATTCAGAGAGAATACAGCAGCTTGGTTAATAACCTGACTGAAGTTGTTTACCGGAGTACTATTTCCACCACCGACTGTATCGTCAGTATCGTGATTTCCGTTTTCATTATGGAACTTACCTAATACAGGTACACCTGTTCCGTTCAAAGTAACCCAAGCACCTGTGAATGAACCGATACCTGCTTCTGATTTATCAGCTTCAGCCATTGCAACATCATAAGATTCAAGCATAATACCGTCTTCTTCAGAATCACCTACATAGCGGATTGCAAAAGCAACGTTGTTATGTGAACCGTCAAGAGCGATCTTATCGTAAACAATACCTTCCTGATCTGCTGCCAGATAAGTAGGAACTACATACATCTGTTCTGTTGCAGGATCTGCAGCACTGATGCTTGCGATTGTATACGGAGCTTTCAGAACATACAAGAAATCCCCCTGATGGATAGCTTCTACGAAAGCAAGTCTCGTATAGTTATCACTATGGAATTTACTTGCGTCAGTCAGTTTGTTGATAGAAGCATGGATAGAGTCATTCAGGTTAACCAAGAATTCACCTGCAACATAGCCTTTATAAGGATTAGAATGTTCGCAAGTTGAATTGATTCCGTGTTGTGAGCACCAAGTATAAGCCACTGCACTATCAGGTCTGATTACAAACAGATACTGAGGCATACGAGAGTCTACAGCTGCAGCTACTTCGTCTACATACAAAGCAGCATTCTTTCTGCTATCAGCATCAGACAGAGTTTCGATATCCAGATAGTTCAGTAAACCTTCAGCAAGCAAACTGCGTTCAAACAAGTTTCCAGCTGTCTTCATATGAGTGAACTTCATGCAGTTTTCTTCATTGTTGATATAGCTTGCATATTTGTCACCAACTACAGCGTCACCACGCATATTCATGTACAGAGGTCTTGCATCAGGTATAATATCGAATACATCGTATTCTCTCTGGCACAGATCGATAGCTTTTGTATGAGCAGTCTGAAGTTCTTTTGACAGAACACCTACTGGCTGATAAACAATCTTGTCATTTACAGTTTTCAGTTCATGATGAACTAATGTAAAGCAATCTACACCTCCATTTTCGCTGTTTTCTTTAAATGCGAATGTAGCCCATTTCAAGCCGTCTGTACCGGCATTAATATCTCTTTCAGAAGCAATCACAAATTTGTGGTTGTTATCGTATGCAACCCAAACATGATCGTTGTCGATCTTGTTGGCATCGCTTACTTTTACTTTGTACAGATATTTTTCACCGATAGTACCACCACCAACTTTATAACCGAATGCAGGAGCTGCAACGCGGAAGAATTCAAAGTTTGTAGCTGTAGTAGACAAACGTAAGTTTTCAATTACATCGTTAGCAGACAAGAACTGATTGCTAAAGTCTTTTTCAATCAGGTTGAAAGCATATTTGTTTTCTCTCAATACATCATCAGCAATATTCAGATAGCCGATTGTCGGATTTTCAACAGCAGCGAAAATCAATGTGTCAGCACAATTCAATGCATTATTTGCATCCGGAGTTGCCACATTGTTATGACCACGCAGACCCCGGTAATTATGATTGATGATATATACCAATTCTTTACCATCAGCATTCTGTCCTGCAGTATACAACTGACCAATAAATGCCTGAGATGCAAATTCACGGTTAGTAATCTTCACCCAACGGTTTCCACCTTTCGAACAACCCAATTGTTCAACAACCCACTGTGTTGCAGGCATATGAGCGAAGTTTTGTTCAGCTTCCCAAACATCGTAACGATAGTGTCCTGCATAATCTGCAACCAGATAAGAACCGTTCAGACGTTTTTCATCTAAAGAACTGTTAGTCTTAGTAGTTGAAAGCTGCAGATAATAGATGCCAGTATCTTTTGTTGTACGGTTCAATATAGGCAAATAAGTGTTATTGAAGTTCACTTTCACATACATATTTGCGTACGGATAACAAAATGGTTGATTAGCGTGATTTTCTGCAGCAACAATAGCATTTCCGGCAGAAGTAACCACTAAATGTCCCATAGTTGTTGCATTCTGAGGTTGTCCAACAGTAATAACCGTACGATTATCAATACCAGTTGTAGCATTCATGGCAGTCAAGGCAACAGGTACATTTGCTTTCTTTTTAGCAAATTCCCCGTTCAAATCCGCATTGTTTCCACTTGTAGAACCTGCATTAACCGTATTGTAATATTCTGCTGCTATTGCATCTGCTAATTTTGACTGGCTCCACGTTTTACCTTGCTGTTTCAATTCTGTAGTAATAACAGAAGCATTCAGCGGTTCTAATACCAAGCTATCATTAGTTGCATAATAAGTAGCTTTCCAGATATAACGGGCTAATAATGCATCACAAGCTTCTTCCGCATTTACACGAGCAAGCGGAGTATCCTTAACTTTCAAACCACCATGTAAACCTGGGTTCTGAATAGATTCATGTGTTTCATCTGTTGCTACCATTAAATATTTATTGGTAGTTTTCTTGTTCAACAGAATATTGTAACCATAGAAATCACCACTAGGTTGAACTTCTGCCCAAGTTGCATAAGCAGGATATACATCGGCAACTTTTTTTGCCTGATAAGCACCCGTAACCAAATCTTCGTTTACAATAGCAGCGGGAGTACCCATCAATCCCATAGCATCGAAGAGAGCTTCGTTCTTGCTGGTTCTGTTCTGCCATGAACCTTCAGCATCAATCATTGTATTGATATCGGCAGCAGTAAGCACTTTAGCACCGGCAGTACGAACTGTTAATGTAAGGAAGTTGATATTGGTCATCTCGTCTTCTAATAAATCTTTGTTGATTTTCACAGCAACAACATCGTCAGAGTTATTAGCCATCAACCCCATAACCATATTGCCTTCATGTGCATAAGACCATACTTTCTTCGGGCCGAAAATGGCAGGTGAAACATCATCCGAATACCATTCCCAACGAAGATTGTCGTCTTTGATGATAGTCGCTTCTTCGTTATTAACATTATCACCTGCATTAACTAATGTAACCGCATCCGCACAATCATAATTGATTGTATAACCGGTTTCTCTGTTTACAAAAACATATTCCTTACCACGAAGGCCATTGTCTTTTACTTCAATTCTCCATAAAGATCCTGTAAGAGGAGCTTCTTCGATATCCATTACCTTCAAGGTCAGATTTCCGGTCTGATAATCGCGTACCTGCACTAAGACCTTAGCAGGAACCAAATCATTTTGGTGCTCTTCAACTACTGAACCTTTTGCGTTAACCTGCAATTGATAATAGTAATCAGGATTAATAGCCTTAACACCAGTCAGGCAGGCATCGAATTGTTCAGACAAAACAACCTGTGTACGGTAAGGGATCTCGTTTGTTGCATGGGTTGCAAACGAAAAAGATCCAGCCACCAGCGCACAAGCCAGTAAAGTAGAAAACTTTTTGTTCATAATCAATAAATTTAATATTAATAATAGTGTTATAAAAGTCCTTGTTACGAATCCATTTAGAGATCGTCAAATGTTAAATGACGAGTTTAAACGTTCCTTTTTTCTAGTCATCATTTTGTGTATGTTTTGAGTTTATACTGAAAAGGACTAATTTTGTACTAACATTGTTATTCTGTTGATAAGAAAGGATATAGAGAAAGAAAAAAATATTGTCAAAATGAATGGTTGTTAAAAAGATTGTTGTAATTTTGTGACTAGAAAAAAGGAACCTTTAATTTAGTCAGTCACTTTTCTCATCTAAAGCATTAATTATCAATATATAAACAATGGTTATCATTCTTTTTTTCTTAGACAAGAATGAGACTTCCCATATATAATGTACATGTGCGTACATTTATATTATTAGTTTCCCGAAGAGAAAAAAGTCTGTTTTTTAGCGGCAATCGTTATAAATGAAGAAAAAAGAGTAGAAATGTCACCCCAAACTACCTCTAGTACAGCCCCGGTTTCATTATATCCAGTAGTTTATTGTTCACATGATTTACAAAGAGACCGTTTTATATAACTCTCAGTGTAAAATTGTTTCGGATTTTATCTGTATCTTCGTAGGCAAATAGTGATAAAGCCATGAGAAAAACAATCATCCTTTTCATCTTCCTGCATGTCCTTTCTTACGCCTTCCCTATCTATTTTAAACATATCGGGATGAAAGAAGGGCTTTCCCAACTTTCCGTTATGTCTATCTATCAGGACGAGCTAGGGCGTATGTGGTTCGGGACGGAAGAAGGATTAAGCGTTTTCGATGGCGTTCATGTAACGACACATAAACCGACTCTGAAAAACGAAACAAATAAAGAGACTACAGTCGGCAACAGTATTGATTTCATAACAGGAGATAATCAGGGGAATATCTATTTCAATTCTGATAATTCCCTCGTACGATACAATTTGCATACACAACAATTCAGCTGCCTGAAACAATCGGGAGTCACAGCTGTCGCTTTCGGTAACGACCGGCTTTGGGTCGGAGTCGCTGATTCTGTTTTTATCTGGGACCCGCAAATAAAAGAATTGCAGTTTTGTTTTAAACTGGAATACACTTACCAACATGCCACCTGCATCTTTGTCGATTCCCAAAAACAATGCTGGATCGGCACGAATGCCGGATTATACATGAAGGAAGAGAATAAACCGTTGACCTCCATCATTCTGAACGAAGATATTTACGGTCTGTTTGAAGACTCTCACGCAAATCTTTGGATTTCAGCCAGAATGAACGGACTTTATAAAAGAGAAACGTCCGGCAACTTTAAACGCTTCCGTTATGATCCGCAAAAAGCCGACAATATATCCAGCAACCAGGTCAGAGGCATCGTGGAAGACAACTTCGGAAATCTCTGGATAGGGACTTTTACCGGACTGAATAAATATAATCCGCATAACGATCATTTCCAGGTCTATACCCGAGATAACCTTCCGGGCAGTCTCGCCCACTCCTCCGTTTTCCCGGTTTATAAAGACCGTCAGGGAAGTATCTGGCTGGGAACTTATTACGGAGGTGTTCATTATTTCAATCCCGAAATGGACCTTTTCACCTTCTACACGGCGGATCAGTCCAGAAACGATTGTGTCAGTTTCCCCTTTGTCGGCCACATGGCAGAAGATAAGGACGAGAATATCTGGATTTGCACCGAGGGAGGAGGCTTGAACCTCTTCGACCGACAAAAGAAAACATTTACCTATTTCATGGCGGATCCCGACAAAAACTCCATAGCCCATGACAATCTGAAAGACATAGCCTACAGCGCCAAGCGCAACAAGCTTTACATAGGAACCCATACCGGCGGATTATCTATCTTCGATATTCCCCGGAAGCGATTCCGAAATCCTTATTTTGAAGATCCTTCGTATGCGGTCAAAGCCGGCGACCGTATCAACCAAATGACAATCTGGAAAGACAAATATCTGGTATTCCTGACCCAATGGGGAAGTGTCAAAATGGATCTCGACACGGAACATATCAGCCCGGTTTTCCCCAGCGGGAAACAATATGGGAATCATTGCTTCGCCATCGATTCGAACGATTATATCTGGATAACCAGCGGAAGAGTGATTTATAAGATCAACATGGAGAATGAGGAAGACAAGACAATCTTCCGTTGTGGTGAGAACGGCCTCGGGGATCAAACCGTTACCACGATCTATGAAGACAAGAAAGGACGGCTCTTTTTCGGTACCTCCGGTGCCGGATTATACCTCTATGACAAAAAGAATAACTCTTTCAAAGGATACACAACCGAAAACAGCATGATCCTCAGTAACTATTGTTATGAAATTGAAGAATCCCAGCAGGGCTACCTGATCATTTCGGGTGATAAGGGACTCTCATTCTTCGATCCGGAACAGTCGATGTTCAAAGTGGTGGAACTGGGCACCGCTCTTCCTGTATCGGGTATCAATAAAGGGTGCGGACTGCTTGTCTGTAAAAACGGCGAGATCTTTGTCGGAGGAATAGACGGTTTAAGTACCTTTTTCGAACAGGACCTGTTCCGTCCTTCCAAAGACTATCAGTTATATTTCTCAGATCTGTATATTAACAACGAGCCGGTTTACCCTAAGGATCAATCCCGCATATTATCCGAAGCACTTCCTTATACGCAGGAAATCCATTTGAACCATAACCAGAACAATCTCATTCTGAATTTTAATTCGAATAACTATATCAATACGTTAAAGGAAACGGCCTATGAATACAAGCTGGAAGGTTTCGATACCAAATGGATCAGTAACAGCGACAACAGCATTCAATATACCAACCTCAACCCCGGCGAATACACACTGATCGTACGGGAAAAACAGTACGATACCAGAATCGAACCGCAAACGATCCGGATGGGAATAACTATTCATTCTCCTTTCTATGCGACACCGTTATTCTACCTGTTGTATGTATTGGTAGGCGGAGGACTGATTTATGGCTTCTTCCGTTTCAAACAATCACAGTTGCTTTTAAGGACCTCATTACAATATGAACGAAAAGAGAAAGAGCGGATCGAGGAACTGAACCAGGCAAAGCTCCAGTTCTTCTCCAACATCTCACATGAGTTCCGCACACCGCTGACGCTGATCATTTCACAGATCGAGCTATTGCTTCAAAGTAGTTCGCTGGCGCCTTCTACCTATAATAAGTTATTGAAGATATACAGGAACACCCACAGTATGAGGGCTTTGATCAGTGAGTTACTGGACTTTCGCAAACTGGAGCAGGGACATGTCAAACTAAAAGTGTATGAACAAAATATTGTCCCGTTCCTGAAAGAAATTTATCTTTCTTTTTATGAGTATGCTTCCAGCCGGTCGATAACCTATCTTTTTACCTCTGAAAAGGAAAATATCAACTGCTGGTTCGACCCTAAACAGATGCAGAAAGTATTTTACAATCTGCTTTCAAACGCATTCAAATACACCAAACCGGGAGCGAGTATCGAGATGGTGATCGAAGAGAATGAGAACACGATCATCATTAAAATAATAGATAACGGCATCGGTATCAACAAAGAAGATATCAACAAGATATTCGACCGCTTTTACCAAGCTGGCAATCAGACGTCGGATACGGCACAACCCAGTACCGGCATCGGCCTGTCGCTCACGAAGAGCATTATCGAATTGCATCATGGTAAAATACAAGTAGAGAGCACACCCGGATACGGCAGTATTTTCATCGTCCGCCTGCCTAAAGACCGGACGCATTTCAAAGAAGAAGAATGCCAGTTTGTCGAACCTGACAATGAAACCATACGCAACGAGATCCTTCCGGAAAGTATCATCAAAGAACTACCCGAAAGCACTTCCGAATTATCATTTGCAGATACAGACACGACATACACCGTCTTACTGGTCGACGATAACGAAGAGTTGCTTCAGATCCTCAACTCCTTATTTTCACCGGTGTACAAAGTTTTACTGGCACACAACGGAAAGGAAGGACTCGAAATCGCACGCAACGAAAGACCGGATATTATCATAAGCGATATTATGATGCCTGAAATGTCCGGCACGGAAATGTGCCTGAAAATCAAGAATGATTTTGACATCTGTCATATTCCGGTCATCCTTCTTACAGCACTCAGTTCGACGGAACAGAGCATAGAAGGTTTGCAGCGCGGGGCTGACGATTATATCAGCAAGCCGTTCAATGCCAAAGTGCTGCTTGCACGCTGCAACAACCTGGTTCGCAACCGCATTATCCTGCAAAAGAAATTCAACGAACAAAAGGATTTCGATACGCAATCGCTTGCCAGCAATCCGATCGACCAGAAGTTTATGGATACCATAAACAAGATCATCGAAGAGAATCTGAACAATATGGAGTTCGATATGAATACACTGGCTAAAGAACTGGGATTAAGCCGCAGTTCCCTGTATGCCAAATTCAAGGCGTTGACAGGAATGACTCCGAATGATTTCGTGCTGAATTGTAAACTAAAACGGGCTGCTACCTTATTGACCGGACGGCCAGACCTGCAAATCGCAGAGATATCGGATATGTTAGGTTTCGGTTCTCCCCGTTATTTCACCCGTTGCTTCAAAGCACAATTCGATACGACACCGGCTGAATACAGAAAAAAAACAGGGAAAATGGAGTAAATCCATCTTCCCTGTTTGTAATTATCTTCACATTTACATCTTTTCGATGTCCTTTTTACGTTTTAGGGCTTCGACGAAATAGTAATCGGCATAGTTCAACGGAACATCGATTTCCGAATTATGAGGAATACTGCCGACTGAATGCATCAGGATAAAGTTTCCGTTCGTGCCTAACGCAGCACGATAAGCCGGGGAAGCCAACGACGTCATTATGCTGTCGGCATAGGCTTTATACTCTGAGGCATTTTCAACATCCATCGTACTGATCTCATACAAAGCGGAAGCGATACAGGAAGCAGCAGAAGCATCCCGCGGTTCATTCGGTATATTCGGAGCATCCATATCCCAATAAGGAATAAGATCTGTCGGCATTGCTTTATGATTTTTCATGAAATTGAATGTTTTCAAAGCCTGATCCAGATACTTACGGTCGCCAGTTTCACGGTAGCAAACAACGAATCCGTAAATCGCCCATGCTTGTCCGCGGCTCCAGGCCGACTCATGTGCATATCCCTGTGCCGTATGACGGTGACGGACAGAACCATCTTTCAAACTATAATCGATCACGTGATAACAACTGCCATCCGGACGGAAATGTTCCTGTAATGTACGGTCGGCATGTGCTATGGCAATTTTATAGAAAGAAGAATCACCGGATAAACGGGTTGCTTCGAACATCAGTTCCAGATTCATCATATTATCGATGATCACGGGACATTCCCAGCCACGTTCCGACTGCCAGCCACGATCGACATTCCAGGACTGAATCACCTGGGGGGCTTCCCGGAAACGGGTAGACAGGGATTTGGCTGCTTGTACCATCACATCTTTATAGGACGGATCGGCGGTCAAGCGCAAACCGTTACCGAAACTGCAATTAACAATGAAACCGATATCATGGTGCCAAGTCAGATTCTTTGCCTCTTCAATATCCAACGTATATTTCTGTGCAAGCGGAAGCAATGCCGTATCGCCTGTCAACTCATACAGGTACCACATCGAACCCGGGAAAAAACCACTGCGCCAATCAGCATAACCGCAATAATAAACGGAACTATCCTTTTTCAACGTAACAGGGTTCAGAAATTTACCACTGGCTTCTATGACTTCTATTTCCTTACCGATCTGCGCACGGGCAAAATCGACATTCTCGTCTACAAAGCTCTTTTCTACAGTTTTAGGTGTTCCTCCGCACGATATCAGAAATGCAGAGAAAGCCAAAGCGATCCAATTCTTCATTCTTTCTTTATTTATTGTTTTGTTTGATTGTAAACACATAAGTTCCCGACATTGCCGTCTTAACGGCATTCAATGAAAGACGGTATATTTCTTTTCCCCAGACATTCGATAAACGCGGATCTTCCAGCGTAATTGTCTCGACGGAAGGTGTGAACTGTTTTTTGTCATACAATAAATCAACCTTTTCACCATTCACTTCTATCCGGATAATACCGGCAGAAGAAACATCCACCTTCCCCCAGGTCAGGAAATTGACCTGATCCGGCTCTTTCCGTTCTCTCAAAGAGAATGAGTCTTTGATCTTCAGTTCTCCCTTGTTTTTATTTAAAGTATAGGAACGTACCCACGAGTTTACACCTGCTTCTTCGGGATAAGCAGTAGCAATATCGGCCGTAAAGGTCATTCGGTTCGGATCAAACGAAACCTTCGTTGCCTTATACCGGGAACCGAATGATTGGGGGATGCCGTTTATTATCGGCAGGTTATGATAATTGCTTTGCATCGTCCAGATCGTATAACGTTCGTTACTGAATGTCTGGCGGGTATAAGTACCGACACCGGCATCGATAAAGACCGGAGTCGTATTCAGATACAGTGAAAAAGTTCCTGCATCGTTGTGATTATGACTTTCATTATTATATCCGCCTTTGGTAGCCAAAAAGAAACCGGCTTTATTCGTCATATAGCAGAATTGAGTCTCCGGGTACCAGGTATAAGCCGGAGCATGATAGGAAGGTTCTGCCTCTCCCATCTCTTTTGCATACAGAAGGCTTTGTAACGTACGGAAGATATCTCTACCGGAAGAAAGATTCTTTTTAGCAGACAAGTTGCTCAAGTAAGCTGCATATTGCATCATAACATCGCTTCCGACAGCCTTACCGTACCGGTAGATGATCGGGGCATCTCCCCCGCCTTTGGCCGAAGCATCCGCAAAATTGACTACCCAGCCATTCCCTACATAAGAACGGGCGATATATTCTCCCATATTTTTAATGATCGGCTGGTCGAACAAACTGATCTTTCCGCCTGTCCCGTCATATAATAATTGAAGATAGTCATACATCTTTCCGGCAGCATGTCCCCAATAAGAAGGACCTTCTTCGCAGGCACCGTCGGAATGCGTATAATTAATGAATTTATCGACGGAAATCATTGTACGGTAAACGGCTTTAGCCAACTTCTCCTTGTCATTTTCCAGCAACAGGAAACATTGCAACACATTGAAGTTACACCATGGATTCCAGTTATTAACCAGCATTCCCGGTTTATAATTGAAAGCCATCCACCAGAAACGGTCTTCATTCATATAAGTATCCAGTATCCTTTCCTGCAATTCATGGCGGAGACGCCCGGAGATAACAGGATTCACTTTATCGAACTCCGAATGGAAGAAATAATATGTCCAGGAAAGTAACGATCCCAGATCACCGGCAGTCAGGTCGATCACATGTTCCTTATAATCAGGTAAGGATCTTTTAGAGTGTTGGGCGGTCAGGTGTGCAGACAATGCCCAGGAAGTCATTTCACAAGATTGGAAAACACCGTTGATAAGTTGGTCGATAAAACGTCCTTTGCCTTCCGCCAGTTCTGCCATCAGCAAATCGGCGATAGCTCCATTGTTACTTCCGAAAGGGTCTTCCATGATACGGCGGTTACCGCTCCGTTCGAATTCGATATAGTCGGTAGCTTTCACTACTTTCCATTCATAATCCAATTTCTTTTCCCCCCTTCTGATATACTCGGCTTTGTATTCTCCGAGAAACAGATCCCAGGCTGCACGATCCGAGTAAGACGGATACGGAACCCATTTCTGGTCTTCCTGTAAAACCGATTTCAATGTAGCAACATCTGCCGACCGTTGCAGCAGATCACGCTCTTCGTAGGCATGAAGAGGCAAGACAATATAAAATAACAGGCATAACAAAGCCCATGCTCTAAGTGTTTTCATGAGTATCCATTTTTCTAAGAACAAAATTAATAAGATCAGCATAACGGAACTGACCTTTTTATCCAATTTAGGGGTATTTATTGTCCAAAAGCAACCTTTTAATACCGGATATAACAAAAAAGGAGTGCCTCTGAACGATCTGTAAAACAGACCGTTCAGGAGGACTCCTTTTGTCTGGTCAGCCCAAACACACGAATTAATCTATCCAACCATTATTCTGGGTCAGATTTGTATTCATTTGAATTTCAGACTTCGGAATAGCCCAGTTATACAGATAATCGCCACCCCATGTATAGGAAGCCTGCATCGATCCCCAGATCTGTTTCAGACCGGCACCGCTCTTGAACTTGGTTTCATGCCAGGTCTTCCAACGCATTTCGTCGAAGAAGTTAACACCTTCACCTGCAAATTCCCAACGGCGTTCGTTACGGATACGTTCACGCATATTATCCTGACCGGAAACCTGGGTATATTGATTACTGTTCAATAACGCAACACCGGCACGGGCACGCACCTTATTCACCCATTCGATCGCTTCGTCTGTTTTGCCCTGTTCGTTCAGACATTCAGCCAAAGAAAGAACAACATCAGCATAACGGATGATTGGGATATCGATCGGGGAATACTCACGGTTAGGAATTTCAGAAGCTCCCTCTGCCACAAACTTCCTGAATAAATAATAATAACGATTGTTTGTATCTGTCTTCAAATCGAACGGATCGGCCGTATCAAAACCTCTGTATGGCCAACGAAGTGTATACGTATAAGCTGTAGCACCATTTGCTCCGAGATATTCGGCATACGGGGTAATGATAGTTGCCATCAAGCGCGGGTCCCGGCTTTCATAAGCCGTTCTGATTCGTGCTTCATTACCATCTGCCAGATATTTAGACAAATCAGCTCCATCTTCCGCCATTTTAGCCTTCTCTGCATCCGTCATTCCGTCACGCAGGAAATAAACCGATCTTTTTGCCTGGTCCATAGTGTTGTAACCCGGAATAAAATCATCCCAATTAAAAGGTTTACCATCTGCGCATTCATAAGTTTCAACAAAATCAGTACTTGCCAGATAGGTATTCCAACAAGAACCGAAAGAACTACGCGTACCGTAACGGAAACTAAAATTATTACCGTAACCGCTTTCACCTATACATTGCAGAGAGAAGATCATTTCCTCACATTGTTCGTTAGCCTCCTTGAATAATTGTTTGTATTCACCCTGGAATAAGCCGTAGCCCAGATCACCTACTTTACGCAGATCAGCTTCTGCCTTGGCCCATTCGCCTGTCCACATATAGACTTTTCCACGCAAGGCATAGGCAGCACCTTTGGTTACACGTCCATAACCGGCATCACCGGCCGCATATTTATCAGGCAAATCTGCTGTATTGATCGCATCTGTCAAGTCAGTAATAACCTGATTCCAGACTTCTGCTTCCGTATTACGTCCTTTCACCAGTTCATCCAATTCGGCAGGCTCCAGATATAAAGGGACACCTTTATACATCATATTCAATCTATAATAAAAAAAAGCACGCATGAATTTGGATTCTGCTGTTAAACGAGCAAGCTTCGACTCCGACAACGGAGCTTTTGACAAGTTCGTGATCGCATCGTTACATCGACTGATCCCTTCATAGTTGATCTTCCAGTAACCTGAGAATTGTCCGTCGCCTGTTGTTGCATTACCTCTTAACAAAGAGTAATTTCCATCGCGGTAATCGGCAGAAACGCCATAGCTGTCGAATTTATGCAGATCACCGGCCACATTCTCGGAACGAAGCACATTATAGATACCTGTAACACCCATATCCGCCAGATTTTCAGTCGTCCACATGTTTCCGGACGCAATTGAATCATATGGGGTCAAATCCATCAAGTCGCTGTTACACCCTGTCAACAGAGCGATAGAAGCGCCTAATAAACAAATATTCTTTACTAATTTCATAACTCTCTACACTTTAAAATGAAATGTTTGCACCAAATGCGAATTGTCTCAATGAAGTATATTCCGGATAAGCTCCCAGCTCAGGATCCTGGCCCGGATACTTCGTAATATTGAATACGTTTTCAATAGAAACATATACACGAAGGTTATCCGTAAAAATCTTCTTGGAGATATGAGCCGGTAACGTATAACCAAAAGTAAGATTCTTTAATTTCAGATAGTTACCATTAAACAAATACAAAGAAGATGTTTCAACATTCTGATAACCGCTTTCACCGTTCACCAGACGACCGTACTGAGCATACAGGTTTGTACGCGGATCGGAAGGATTTTCCGGATTATAGAAATAGTGATCATTGGCTATATCGGTTCCCAAAGCCACACCGACACGGGTGGTCGGAGAGTTATAACCGGTCGAAGCTCCCCAATACAATTTAAATCCGGCAGCACCAGCCCAGTTCATCGATATATCAAAACCTCTCCATGCGGCAGACATCTGAAAACCGAAGTTATACTTCGGATCGGAAGAAACTCCCTGGAACTCTTTATCGTCCGAACCACCATAGATACCGTCACCATTCGCATCGGCATAAATATAGTCACCATACCAGATCTTATCCTTGGATACTGTTTTATTGGGCATGAAAGTATGACCTGCATCGATCATCGCTTTCAACCATTCCATATCACTTTCCGTACGGATCATACCGTCTGTCGGACCGCCGTTCACACCGTCGGCAGCATACCCATTTCCGGAACCCTTATATGGATTACGAATATAGTATTCCTTCATGATGCGGTCTTCAATAACCGGATTCACTGCGGAAGTGCTGGAAGCGACATCACCGATGTTACTTTTCCATTCGCCGTTTTCGTCATAACCAGCGACTAATTTTCCTTTATACTTCTTTATCTTATTAGGCGTGTAAGAAAAGTTTCCGCTAACGGAATAGCTGACTTCTTCGATCTGGTCTTTCCATCCCAGCGACAGTTCGACACCTTTAGTACTCATTTCCGCTATATTCTTACGGGGAGCACCTTTGTTACCGGCAGTCAGATAAATAGACGGTGTAAACAAGATACCTGTGGTATTCTTTACAAATGCATCCATCGTGAAAGACAAGCGGTTATTCAATGCATTCAAGTCGATACCGACATTGGTCATTTTAGACGTTTCCCACGACAACATGGAGTTGGCTATGGAAGTAGAAGCCAGACCGGATATCAGTTTTCCGCCGAACGGATATTTACTACCTCCGTAAGTAGACTGATATTCATATTCACCCACATCATCACCACCGTTATTACCTACTGAACCATAAGAAACACGAAGTTTCAGGTTATCTAACCAGTTTTTGGTATTTATCATGAAATCTTCTTCCGATATACGCCAAGCCGCAGAAAAGGAAGGGAAAGTACCCCAACGATAATCGCTATGATAGCGGGCATTCCCATCATGACGCAAATTCGCTTCAAACAAATACCTTGATTTATAGGCATAATTGATACGGCCGAAGAACGAACGGCTGGCACGATCAAAAGCTCCTCCGCCTACACTCAGCATTTCCGTAGCCGAACCGGGTGTATGGATACTTGAATCGATCAGTCCCTTCTTTGTTGCATTACGGGTATCGCGTTTGTAATAATACTCTTCGTAACCAGCCAAAGCACCCAGGTCATGATCTTTATTGATCGTTATATTATAGCGTAAAATATTCTGTAAAGTATAGCTATAATCAGCACGGTTATAAAAGTAAGTAGTCATTTCAGACGGTTCTGTTGCCGGTGACATGACTGTACCGTCACTAAACTTGACTTTCTCATATGGATTCGTCCAGGTCTGATTATCTTCCCAATACCGTTTATAGTTCAGGTTAAAATCCCATGACAGCCCTTTTATCGGGGAAATACGTGAATACAAAGTCGTGTTGAAGTTCGTTTTCTGCTTTTTACCATCCTGTGCGTTAAGGAAAGCCAGGATACTATTGGCAGTAGCACTTTCTTCCGATGCTTCCGGATAACCGTACTGTCCGTTCCACTCCGGATACAGACCGGGAGTTGTCTGGCGCAGGTAGTTATTGGCATTATCGAAGTTTCCCGCCTCTTTATCTTCCTGAGAGGCAAATGTACGGGTTCCCACTGTTAACCAATTAGTAACGTTCGCTTCGATATTGGCACGTAAAGAGTATTTCTTAATACCGGTATTATCCACCAAGCCCGGATTATCCAGATAACCGGCAGACATCAGGATACGCAGTTTTTCAGTACCGCCATTCACTGAAACATTATGGTCATTGATCAGACCATGTCCGAACAAGGCTTCCTGCCAGTCAGTATTCGGATAGGCAATATAATTAGGAACTCCGTTCTCATTCAACCCATTCGGATCTTTTGATTTTTCACGCCACAGATCAATCGTACTTTGAGCAAAATGATTCGGCTGGCCGATGTTCTCGAACGACTCATTCAGCCACTCCATATAATCTGCGTAATCGGTCACCTGATCGATCAGGTTCGTAGGCTGTGCATAAGAAACACGTCCGGAATAGGACACCGACAATTTTCCGGCTTTTCCTTTTTTAGTCGTGATTAAAACAACACCATTCGCAGCACGTGATCCATAAATAGAAGAGGAAGCAGCATCCTTCAAAACAGAGATCGATTCGATATCTTGCGGATTAACAAGGTCCATAGCTCCTTCTACACCATCGATCAAAACTAACGGATCCTGATTGTTGAGCGTTCCGACACCGCGAATACGGATTTTCGAACCATCACTACCCGGCTGTCCGGAACTTTGCATTACCTGTACACCGGCACTCAAACCGGCCAACGCATTCGATACATTTGTAATAGGACGAGATAAAGCCTGATCCGCAAAATCTACGGAAGATACGGAACCTGTCAGATTCACTTTCTTCTGCGTACCATAACCAACCACTACCACTTCTTCCAAAGCCTGCGAATCTTCCTTTATCTGAATAGTAAAAGAGGTTTGGTTACCTACCGCGATCTGCTGCTCTGTGTATCCTATAAAAGATACTACCAAAACAGCATTCGGAGAAACGTCTAAAGTGAACTTACCATCCATATCGGTAATCGTCCCGTTCGTTGTCCCTTTCTCTACGATGTTGGCTCCGGCAATCGGGCCCATGGCGTCTTCAACTGTTCCGGTTACTGTTTTTTTCGCTTGTTGTGGCGAAGCGACAAAAACATCGGATTCCGGAACTTCTATCCCCAGATCTGTCGGACTGGCAGAAGCCACTCCTACCGATGTCAGGAACATAGTTGCTCCAATGAACATCTTTGATAAATAAAAACGATTAAAATCCTTCGTCATAATAACACCAGATTTAGTTAATGAATAAATTGTGTTTGCGCACACCAGATTCCAGGAATTTGTTGTGCTGATAATATTAGTTTTGTTCGTTTCGCACAAAAAAGGAAATAGTTCTGTTAAGACTAAGTTCATTTTTTCATTAACTAATTATTCTTTATTTGTGTGTTTTTAGTTGTCGGAGTATATGAAATAGCTTATAATTTAAAGTCTGGTTATCAATAACAAAATATACGGGACAAAAAGACAGGAAAGAATGCCATTGCATAATATTAATAGAAAAATGGTAAAGCATATAGCCTTATTTATAAAACCAACCTTCCTTTTTGACCTCAAATGTTCACCCAGAACTGCAGGAGAGATTGGTGACAAACTGATGACAAATCAGCTACCTTACTGATATGCAGAATATTATACATGTGTTAAAAATTTAATTGTGGACAATAGATGCACCTATATTAGACAAAAATGTATGTTAAGATTTCATACGATACGTTATTTTTGCAGTCGTTCTATTTTGTTCATCATAAGGACATAGTCTTAACAGAACTACATCCACCATATAAAAAAAGGATAGGATGTTAAATCATAACATCCTATCCAACAATTATTTGATCATCAAAAATAACTCTTATAATCTTTATCGGATTACCATTCTTTTTTCAGAGATCACAATTCAGTAGAAGAGTTACTTCCTGTTAGTTTATCCAACCGTTATTCTGAATCAGATTACTATTTCTTTCACACTCTGTACTCGGGATTGCCCAGGTATAGAGATAATCACCACTCCATGAGAACGGATTTACGACAGAACCCCAGATTTCCTTAGAGCCATCACCGGTTTTACACCAGTCACCGATCGTTCTCCAACGCATTTCGTCATACAAGTTAACACCTTCCAAAGGTAATTCCCAACGACGTTCGTTACGGATGCGGGTGCGCATATCATCCTGTCCTTTCACGTAAGTCGGCTTACCGGCATCCGTTGTCTGTAACAAAGCCGCACCGGCTCTTTGACGTACAGAATTAACCAAATCCACTGCTTCTTGTTTAAAGCCTTGTTCATTGATCGCTTCGGCCAACATCAGGACTACATCTGCATAACGGATCAACGGATAATCCCAGGGACAATATTCGCGGTTAGGAGTTTCAGATGCACCTTCTGCAACAAATTTCCGATACAGATAGTAGAACAATGTCTGGCTATCCGTTCTCAGGTCAAACGGTTCCACTTCGTCCGAATTAGTTGCAGGCCAACGCAATGTGTAAGTATATTCATTCGAACCAATCGCTCCGTTATATTTCGCATACGGGGTGATCACCGTTGCTTCCAGACGTGGATCACGATTTTCATACGCCTTACGCAAACGGGCTTCGTTTCCGGAAGGCAGATATTTAGACATATCAGCCCCATTTTTCACTGCCAGTTCAAAACCTGCCCGCAACTTGGATTTGATATCTTCCGAATAAGTATCCCAATCACCGACCGTATCACGCAAGAAAAAGACAACACGCTCTTTCGGGGTCATTTCATTATATCCCGGCAAAAAGTCATTCCAGTTGAAAGCTTTTCCGTCTGCACATTCAAACGATTCCACCCAATTCACACTCGGCAAATAGCTGTTCCAGCAAGAACCGAATGAAACACGTGTACCTAACCAGAACTGTGTTTTGGAACCATAATCCTTAATACCGATATTCTGTTCAGAAAAGATCATCTCATCGCACTGCTCGTTTTCTTCTTTAAAGAGTTGTTGATATTCGCCCTGGAATAAAGAAAAACCTTTCTCTCCGACTTTACGCAAAGCAGCTTCGGCTTTAGCATAATCCTTCATCCACATATAGGTCTGCCCCAGCAAAGCATAGGCAGCTCCTTTGGTAGCACGCCCGTAATTGGCATCGCCTTTACTATATTTGTCAGGAAGGTTCGCATTATTAATACAATCATTCAAATCATTGATAATAACTTCCCATACTTTATCGGCCGTTTCACGTCCATTCGTACATTCACTGTCTTCTATCGGTTCCAGATAAACAGGAACACCCTGGAACACCCGGTTCAGGCGGAAATAATAATAAGCACGCAAAAATTTGGATTCAGCGATCAGACGTTCTTTCTTTGCCTCATCCAAAGGAGCTTCCGGCAAATGGGCTATCGCATCGTTCGCACGGTGAATACCTTCATATAATTGCTTCCAGGTATCGGAGAACAAGCTGTTGCTTGCAGTAATCGTCCCATTCAGCAACGCTTGCGGATCACGAGCCTGTCCGGCAAATCCCATAGCATCCTGCGTAAACATCTCATGTACGACTTTTGCTTCTCGCAATGTGGCGTAAATACCATTCACACCCATATCACACATCGTTTCATTCTCCCACATTGCTCCGGAACCCACTTTATCGTATGGGTTTGTATCCAGCAAATCAGGTTTACATGCTGTTATAACCGAAGTGACAGCTGTAACGAATAATATTTTATTTATTAATTTCATTGTTCTTTTCTCTTTTAGAATGTAACACTAATACCGGCAGCAAACTGACGCAAAGAAGGATAGTTTGTAGATGCACCCATTTCCGGATCCTGGCCGGGGAATGACGTTATGGTAAACAAGTTTTCACCAGACAGATAGACGCGTACTCTTTCGGCAGAAACTTTATCGGTCAAGGTCGAAGGCAATGTATAACCGAGCGTCAGATTCTTCAGCTTCATATAAGTACCGTTGTACAGATAATAATTGCTCGTTTGACGGCTTTGCTTTGAGTTTTCAACCAAACGGGGAATATAACCACTCAGGTTGGTTCTTGAATCACCAGGATTCTCAGGATCATAAAAGTAGTGGTCGTTTGCAACCCGTTCAGAGACAGCAAATCCGTTTCTGATAGCCACACTATTATACGGGTCCTCTTCCCAGTACAATTTAAAGCCGCCGTTACCGGCCCACAGCATACTCAGATCGAAGTTCTTCCAGCTTGCACTGATATTGATACCATACCCGAACTTAGGCATAGCGGAAGCACCTTGAAAGTCATAGTCATAAGAACTACCATAGATACCGTCGCCATTCAAGTCGGCATAAATCAAATCACCATAATAAATGTTATTTCTACCTACGCTCTGGTTCGGCATAAATTTATAACCGGCATCGATCATGGCATTCAACCATTTCATATCATCTTCCGTGCGGATCATACCGTCTTTCGGACCACCATGAATATCGACGGAACCATCGCTGTTGAAATGAGAACCACTACCGGAGTAAGTATTCAATGTATAATATTCTTTGATCGGATGCCCTTCTACGATACGCCCTTTGTCTTTATCGACAGAGACATCACCGATATTCGACTGCCACACTTTCTTTCCGTCTTTCTCTACCCAACCGGCTTCGTACTTACCCAGGTATTTGGTAACTTCATTATGATTGTAAGAAAAATTGGTAGAAACTGCATAGTTAAAATCACCGACATGATCTTTCCAGCCTATTGTCATTTCAAAACCACGGTTCGTAACTTCTGCCGTATTCATTGTCGGCGGAGTTTTGATACCCATTGTCAGGTGCAGATTCGGCGTTGTCAAGATACCGTCTGTTACCTTGTTATACACATCCACTTCGGCAGTCAAACGGTTATTCAAAAATCCGGCATCGATACCAAAGTTCGTTACAGTGGTACTTTCCCATTCCAGGCGGGAGTTACCGATCCTGTTCTGAGCCAAAGCAGCAGCCTGTTTTCCTCCGAAAGAATAATTATAAGTTTTATAGGTAGCCTGATAACCGTAATAGTCCTGATAACCATCTTTATCGGTGATACGATTGTTACCGATCTGTCCCCATGAAGCACGAACTTTCAGATTAGATAACCAACCGATACTCTTCATGAATTCTTCTTCCGACAAACGCCATGCTGCAGAGAATGAAGGGAAGATACCCCAGCGTGAGTCTGAATTGAAACGGGAAGAACCGTCATAACGGAAATTCGCTTCAAACAGATACTTAGACATATAAGCATAATTCACACGCCCGAAAACAGAACGAAGAGATTCGTCTTTTGCTGTACCCGTGCTTGATAACATTTCGGTAGCAGCATCCGGTACATTAATACTCGGGTCTATCAATCCTTTTTTCTGTTCTTTGTGTTCATACTGTTTATAAAAGTATTCGTTGTAACCCAACATTACGTTCAGGTCGTGACCACCTTTGAAGCTTTTGTCATAACGCAGGATATTTTCCAGCGTATATGTTTCTTCGGCATACGACTTCCAGGTCGTTGTCATCTGGTCGGGTGTCGTCCCCGTAGCAGCAACCTCACCATTACTGAATGTGTAACGTGGCAGAGGAACCGTATGTGAATTATATTCGTCAAAGCGGCGGCCATAGTTGAAATTAAAATCCCAACTCAACCCTTCCATGAACTTTATCTTACTATATATTGTCGTATTAAAGCGGGAAGAACGATTCTGTCCGTCAGTCTGTTTCAGGTAAGCCCATATATTGTTGGCAGTCGAGCTTTCTTCTGCGGCTTCCTTATATCCCATCTTTCCGTCATACATACCGATCAGACCGGGAGTTGTCTGACGGATAAAATTCAACATACCGGTATCGGCATAATTTCCCTGTTCCTTATCGTTCATAATAGCATAGGTACGCGTACCCACAGTCAGCCATTTATTTACATTAGCCTCTACATTTGCACGTAAAGTATAACGTTTCAAACCTGTGTTTTCAACCAAACCGGGGTTGTCCATATAACCGGCTGACAATAAAAATGTAACCTTTTCACTACCACCGTTAACAGAAACGACATGATCCTGAACCAGATTATTTTTATACATTTCCTTATTCCAGTCGGTATTCGGATAAGCCAGCCAGTTAGGAACGCCATTTTCATTTACTCCATTCGGGTCAGCATTGGCTGCTTCCCAAGCAGAGATCGTTGCATCAGAAAATGTAGGATCAAAACCCTCATTGAATTTTGCTTCATTGATCAAACGCATATGCGTAGGATAATCCGTTACAAAATCCAGCAGATTGGAAGGTTGAGCCATAGAGAAAGTACCCGAATAAGTTACGCGGATCTTTTCACGGTTACCTTTCTTTGTCGTAATCAGAATGACACCGTTAGCAGCACGCGAACCATAAATAGCAGCAGATGCAGCATCTTTCAATACTGAAATAGTCTCGATATCCTGTGGATTAACGGCATCCATCGAGGCCTCCATACCGTCGACCAATACCAGCGGACTGGCATTATTCAATGTACCTGTACCACGAACACGGATCGTTGCGCCATCGTCGGTCGGATTACCTTTACTCTGCATAACCTGCAAGCCGGCAGACAAACCACCCAAAGCCGATGAAACATTAGTAATAGGACGACTTGCGGCTTGTTCCGTAAAGTCGACGGAAGAAACAGAACCTGTCAGATTCACTTTCTTCTGTGTGCCGTAACCTACAACGACCACCTCATCCAAAGCCTGAGAATCTTCCTTCATCTGAATAGTAAATGAAGTTTGATTGCCTACAGGAATTTGTTGCTCTGTATAACCGATAAAAGAAACGACCAGAATAGCATTTGGTGAAACGTTCAACGTAAATTTACCTTCCATATCGGTAATGGTTCCGTTAGTGGTTCCTTTTTCTACAACATTTGCTCCTGCAACCGGGCCAAATTGATCTTCCACTACTCCACTCACCATTTTCTGCGCTTGCTGTGGAGATGCAAGCGAAACATTGGTACCTGAAGTACCAGGTCCATAAATAGACGAACTGGCAGATGCCACTCCAACCGATGCCAGGAACATTGTCGCTCCAACAAACACCGCCCTGGGTAAATAAAAACAATTAAAATCCTTCGTCATAATAACACCAGATTTAGTTAATGAATTAATAATTATGTACGCCAAAACCCCTTTTGTTTTTGAAGTACAAAGGATAATTAGTTTTGTTCGCTTAACTTAAATGCAATAGTTCTTGATGGACTATGGAGATTATTTATCAAAAAAATCCGGGGTTACTTTCAAGTTGGTATATTTCATCGAGTTCATTAAAGTTTTGGTATTTACCTGTTTATTAAATAATGTTGCCATCCGGCATGTATTTTGTTTGGATTTGCCGGGGAAACTTTCAAATAAAAAGACTCTTTTTCTATCAGAGGGAAATATTTTACCACAATGAACGGAATATAACACAAAACACTTATATATCAATTGCTCTCTGACAGACCAAAAGGTAATACGCTCAATAGAAACTGTATTATAAAATGCAAACGCGAAAAAAGAACTAAGTTACATGTAATCAAGACATACAGCCTTTGTTAATTTTCTCTTTGTGGACAATTTGTGCACTTCAATCAGACGAATTTATGTGTTCGCAAACAAAACATTCGATTACATTTGCGCCCATAATGTTTGCCTTTTAAATCTCCATAGTCCATCAAGAACTACATTCAAAACATAAAAAAAGAGATAAGGCATTAATCACTAACACCCTATCCCTTAAAGACTTTCCTACTAAAATTATTCCCAATAACCTTTATCCAATTATCATTCTTTTTGCAAGAACTACAATTTAGTAGAAAAAAACCATCTATTATATTACTTACAAGTCCAGTTCACACTATCCGTTATACTGTTTTTCTTTTGAACGGCACGAGCTTCTATCGCATTTTCTCCATCCGCCAGATTTACTCCTTTCCACACAAAAGTTGCATAATTATCCGGTGTCTGTTTTCCCATGCTTTTGCCGTTCACAAACAGTTCTACCTCCGGCAAATTTGAGAAAACCATTACATCCGTCACTTGTGTAGTGCGATCGCGATGGCGTCGGTTAGCGATGTAAACGAATTTATCGTCTTTATTCCAGTTCGCTTTATAGTAATAGAAAGCATCCTTCTTCACTTTACGATCGAATGTAACCAGTCCTTTGTCATTGATACCCGGGCGGTCGCCTTCCGTACGATGGGCAGCTCCGAAATCGAACAGGTTCCAGATAAAAGATCCCCAAACGAACGGACGTTCAGCTATTGCCTCCCAGTTTCCCATATGATAGAAAGTCTGGAAATTCTCCGGATGCCACCAACCGGAAGCTACGCCCGGCTTAATTGAATCCTGCTGATGATAAATACTGGCTCCGGCACCGTATTCACTGATAGCGATCTTATAGTCCGGATGGGCTTTATGATTGGCATCCAGCCATTTCCCCATATCAGAGGGGGAACCTCCGTACCAGCCGAAATACTGGTTCCAGGCAATCACATCGGTAATTTTGCTGATATCGCTGTCATACGACAGGAAGCTGGCAGCCGTTGTCGGGCGCGTCGGATCTTCCTGATGAGCCAGTTCATTCAGTTCCTTAATATATTCTATCGGGTTATCCCCGTGTGTTTTCAATTCGTTGAACAATCCCCAGAAACAGATAGACGGATGATTATAATGCTGGCGGATCAATTCTTTCAATTGTTCTTTCCCATTCTCACGGAAAGAAGGCAGATCGTTGAATCCTCTGTCCAGATAACCGCCCGGCCCGATAAACGGGATCTCAGCCCAGGCCACGATACCATATTTGTCCATCAAATTATAAAAATAAGTAGCTTGCGGATAATGTGCCAGACGGATGGCATTCGTACCCATCTCTGCGATAATGGCAGCATCTTCTTCATGGTGTTCTTTATATAAGGCATTTCCCCTCTCCGCACGATCCTGGTGGCGGCATACGCCACGTAACTTCAGATGTTCGCCGTTCAGGAAAAAACCTTGCTCTGCATCCACATGGTAAAAACGAAGCCCCAACGGCTGAACCACTCTGTCTATTTCTTTACCGTCTGCCAGCAAAGTCACTTCCGTACGATATATAAACGGATCTTTCCGGCCATTCCACAAATGAGGGTTCTTAATGGAAAACTCCAAACCTGCCGTATGTACCTGACCGGCATCCACCGTCAGATTCAGATCCTGTTGCTGCACAATCTTGTTTCCATCCCATATCTTTACATTCACCTGTACCGGCACGTTTTCAGATGAGCTATTCGATACAAGTACTTTTGCCTTTACATCGGCCTGTTCTTTTGTCACCTTGTTTTGGATCAGATAGACACCGGGGGAAGCATAATCGGTCAATGAAATATTAACCGGATCGGTAATGATCAGATTCACATCTCGATAAATACCACCATAGAAATTAAAATCGCCGACCAATGGCATTATATCCAGCTGTAAGGCATTATTGACTTTTACCAATATCTCATTTTCAGCCCCATATTTTACCTTATCTGTTATTTCGAATACAAAAGCACCGTAACCACCTCTGTGTTCACCCAGGCAAACAGAATTGACAAATACGGTTGCAACGGTATTGACACCTTCAAAACGCAGGAAAAGCCGTTTACCTTTCCAGTCGGGTTTTACAAAAAGTTTCTTTTCATAATTTCCCATTCCGCGATAATAATCCTGTTTTCCGGAAAGGGCATCCCCACTGTTCCAGGTATGTGGCAAATTGACTCTCTCTGCACTGTTTTTCTGCACCTGGTGAGAAAAACGGAACATCCAGTCGTTATTCAGAAGTATCTCCTTGCGGGAGGCATAAGTTAATGTACTGCACAATACCAGCAGTAAACCGATAAGAATGTGTTTCATGTTATTTATTTCTTTATTCCGATAGCAAAGATAAAACGATCCTTTCAGGAAGAAAGGCACTTTTTGTCTAAGAAAAGGTACTTTTTTGTCCAAGTATGGCTTTTTATGAGTAACTGAGAGAAAAAAATCAGTAGCTTTATACCGAATCTTCATGCCGTTCTTCATTGCTCATCTATACTATGTTAGAAGATTTTCCCACCTATCTGTTTAGCGGCCGATAATTGTCAGCCGTTCGGTTGATGATTATGAGCCAATCGGCCGATAATTATGAGCCGTTCGGTTGATGGTTGTCAACCATTGATTAGTAGCCGTAGTAATTTGAATTAGTAAGGCGGAAAAATAAAATCAGATCGCAAGGGAATAAAAAAAGGTCCGGATAGAAATACCCGGACACTTTATTCGCATATTGTTTTCTAAACATCGAGTCTAGGGAGTGATGTCTAATTGACAAATAAATGTAACATATCGCATAAAAACAAAAAGAAAGGATTAAAATAAATCTAATCCTTTCTCACAAATTCTCTATTACAAATATGTCAATTTAATCATATTATAACTTAAGTTCTAGTAAACGATTATGAAAGAATGTCGAAACCTAATTCTTTTATTCATCTCTATTTATTTTTAAAACTTTAGTGTCTAAATAATTTTCATCATTGTCATATTTTTGTTCTTTCTCTTTAGATGAATAATTTTTCCGTCTAATATTGACTGTCAAATCGGCATAATAAGTTTTTTCACTCGTATATACCACTACATTTATATATCCTTGACCAGGATAATTCCATGTAATTCTTAAATATTCATCTCCACCAAAAGAGGATCCATTCGTATTCCAACTAATACTAGTATAATTGGAAGGCAAATTTGCTAAACGATACGTTGCTGTCGTTCCTTCTACAACATCCGTAGCACCTTCAATTCTAAGTTGGGCACTCAGTGATGCACAACAAAAGATCATGACTGTCATGATCAGCAAACAATTCATAAAACTCTTCTTGATCTTCATTGTCTTAGATTTTTTAATTAAACATAAATAATATCGTGTTAAATCTAATCATTTTTCACTATTTATCAAATGATAATCCAATAATATTTTTCTGTATTAACATTTAATAGTACAAAAGAAGATACTTTGATAAACAAGATTAATATTTAAATGATAGTGTAATACATTATAAATATTTATACCGGAATTACATGCTTTGTCCGCCGCCACCGCCGCTACTTTCACCACCACTTTTTTGATCATCATTACTGATACCACGTCTTACTTTCTTAATCGCATCTTTCAATGTTCCAAATCGATAGGATACACTAATACGAAAATCACGAGAACTCCAATGGTTCACAGAATACATTCGGAAAGTAGGATCTGATGTTTCATTTTCAAACTTGAGAGTCTTCCAGAATGGATTATTGGCACTTAAGGAAACCGTTAATTTTTTCTTCATGAAACTCTTATTTACAGAGAGCCCTACATTATAATAGGAAGACCCTTTTCCCTGCAAAGTAATCCAGGGAGATGAATAAGAGCCATAGACATTTATAACAAAATCTTTTGGTAGATTAAGCTGGGGACCAGCGTATATATATCCAGTGAAACCACTATTTGACATATTCAATTCCTGAGTAGAATTCGTTTGTAAATCCACATAATTACCACCTGCATTCAAATTAATACGGAATAACGGTATGGGATTCCAACTACCATAAAGATAAAGACCCGCTCTTTGTTGCTTTCCTATATTTCCATAAGTCGACTCGGCTATTCCATCCGAATTAACGAAAGTGTAACGTTCAATAGAGTTGTTTACAAATGTATAGTTAGTACTTACATTAATACTTAACTTCTGCGAAAACATACTATAATTGAAATTCACATTGTTACTCTTCTCCGAATCCAAATTCGGATTACCATAAGAAATATTTTCCGGGTCTGTTGTATTTCTATATGGATTCAAATACCAAATACCAGGACGCTGAATACGCATATTATAACCAATACGCATCTGTTGTGTCATCCCTATCTGATAAGAGAAAGTCACATTCGGTACAACATCAAAATAGTTTGTACTAAAATCTTGCTCGTGTGCCTTAGCATACTTTACACTCAAACTTGTACCTTCTGCACGTACCCCTGCTTTTACTCCAAATTTAGAAAATTTCAACGCATAACCCAAATAACCAGAGTATACATGCTGAGTATGCTTAAAATCACTATTTAATTCAGATTTATCTTCCCAAACAGATGTTGTAGAATTTAATATCTGACGCAACGTTTCACTATCACTTTGGCGGAATATGTATTTACCCCCTACTTCCAAGGTATGATTCTTCCGTATTGGTGTTGTATAATCTACCTGCCCGGTATGCTCCGTCGTTGCTGCATCATTGATATTCCATTGCGGATACAATAGAGAATCCGGATAATTAACCATATTTATCAATTCAGAACGACCTTCGTTATCATTTGGAGAATTACTGAAACGATATGAGAAAGTAAGTAATTCATCTTTTTTACTGGTTGAGTGCTGATAATCCACATTTAAATCAGTTGAACCAAACACATATTTAGCATAACTGTTACGATCATAATGATAAGCCAAATCAGGATTTTGATTAATCATTTCCACAAAATTCTCTGAAAGATTTTTACTATTTCCTCTAAACAAATTGGCTCCAACACTAATAAGATTCAATGTATCAATCTCATAACTTGCTTCTAAATAACCATATTGAAAAGGTCCTTTACGCTTACTACGGCCATTTTGATTCATAATACTCTCTTTACCCGGAATCAGATTTTCACGATTCATATAAGAATCAGTCCACGGGGAATTCTGATTATTATAGTTATAATTGGCTGTCAACCCTAGACTTCCTATTTTAGCTGAAATATACGCGCCACCACCAAAGCGTCCTAAAGTACTTGCGTTTGCACGAACATTTCCAGTATACCCTTGCAGCGCATTCTTTGTTGTGATAATATTAATGATACCACCCACACCTTCTGCATCATATTTGGCACCCGGATCAGTAATTACTTCAATATTCTTAATTGAACTTGCAGGCATACCTTTTAATACATCTGAAGAATTTTCCCCGCTTAACAGATTCGAAGGTTTACCATTCATATATATTTTAAAGTTGGTAGAACCTTTCAGCTGTATCTTATCTTCACCATCAACAGTAATCATAGGAACTTTCCGAAGCATATCCAATGTATTATTAGTTTGTGCTTCCGGATCATCTTCCAAACTATAGGTAAGTTTATCTATTTCTACCTTCACCAATGGTTTCTGGGCAGTAACCGTCACTTCCTTGATCTGCTGAGAATCATCATTCATATACAACTTTCCCAGATCCAGGCTTTTCTTGTTTTCAGACAAGGTAAAATGTTTTACTGCAGGGACTTTCCCCAGCGATTGCATGGATATGATGTATTTTCCGGGTTGTTTCAGGGTAGTGGTAAACTTACCGTCATCATCACAAGCCAACAATTTAATCGCTTTCTGAGGGGCATTTGCCAAAGCGATGTTTAACGTAGCATAAGGAACTGTTTCATTAGACAGGGAATCAACGACCTGTCCCTTGATCGTGTAGTCAGCGGCATTTTGGCTTTGTGCACGGAAAGGCACAACCATCATCAACACCAACACTAAGTAGAGCAGTTTTTCTTTCATCAAATTTAAAGAATTTAGAGGTTATCGATTGATTTATTATTCAAATAACAATTTAATTTAAGTGTAAACCCGATGCAAATGTAGAAGATTCTACGAAACGTTCGTATTTAACAGGATTAAAGATTTGTAAAAGATGTATTTTGCTGTTTGTTTAGATGAATTTCTTTTAAATTTGTAAGAGTTACTATTAATAAATATAGATATGAGAAAGATTTCATTCCTTTTAACCGCTTTATTATTCATTTCAGTTATGAGTGCACAAGATCTTAAAGTCATTAAACTCAATGCTCCGGACAAGACACGAGGAACAGCAGTCATGAAAGCTTTTTCCGACCGTCATTCCGACCGCGAATTCGCATCCAAAGAATTAAGCGCCCAGGACCTTTCAGACTTGTTATGGGCAGCCAACGGCATTAACCGGACAGATGGAAAGCGTACGGCTCCTTCCGCTTTAAACAAACAAGATATCGACGTTTACGTGATCATGAAAGACGGTGCTTATCTGTATGACGCCAAAGCACATGCTTTAAACCCGATAGCTAAAGGCGATCATCGCGGGGCTGTAGGTGCCGGACAGGATTTTGTGAAAGAGGCTCCGGTTTCTCTTGTTTTGGTATCCGATCTTTCCCGTTTCGGAAATGTAGGTGATCATACAAAACTGATGGCAGCCATGGATGCAGGGATTGTATCGCAGAATATCAATTTATGCTGTGCCGGGATCGGATTATCGACAGTTCCCAGAGCGACCATGGATCAGGCTGCCCTGAAAAAGATCCTTAAATTATCCGACAGCCAGGTTTTGATGATGAACAATCCGGTGGGATACCCGAAATAAGAACGGACACCGACTAAAATAGCCAAAACCTTTTTTCACAAATGAATTGAAGATTATTATGTACATTTGCCGAAAATTTGACAAAATGCCTACAATTTTCATTGCCCTCTTTTGCGCTTATTTCGCAGGGAATATCTATATATTTACGAGGGGGGCACAAGCTCTCGTGGCCCAACCCTTTGGTGTGAAAGTACTTCTGACAGTTCTGTTTTGGAGTTGTGCGCTTTCATTTGCCGTCAGTATGCTGGCCAGGAATGTAAAATATCCGGATGTATTGGCGCATACGATCCATGAAGTGGGTACCGGCTGGCTGGTATTTACCTTATATATGGTGCTGTTCCTGGTTGCATTCGATATATTCAAACTTTTCAACGGGAGTTTCAAATATGGGTTCTATATATCTTTACTACTGACTTTAAGCCTGTTAAGCTACGGATATTATCATTACCAACACCCAAAGACAGAAGTTTTCAACATAGTTATCAACAAGGTTGTCAACAACAATTCATCCCCGATAAAAGTGGTTGCTATCAGCGACGTTCACCTGGGTTATGGAACGAACAAGGCACAGTTGAAGAAATATGTAAACATGATCAATGCCGAAAAACCGGATTTAATTCTGATCGGCGGCGATTTGATCGATAACAGCGTGACGCCTCTTTACGCAGAGAATATGCAGGAAGAGTTATCGCAGCTACAGGCTCCGCAAGGTATCTATATGGTTCCCGGAAATCATGAATATATCAGCGGAATAAAGAAAAGCGCCGAATTCATCCGGTCGACACCGATCAAACTTTTACGCGACACCGTGATCACACTTCCCAACGGATTACAGATTGCCGGACGCGATGACCGCCATAATCCGTCGCGCTTGTCTCTCCGGACATTATCACAAAACATTGACCCGGCCAAACCTGTTATTCTTTTGGATCATCAGCCGTATGACCTGCAGGAAACGGAAAAGGCCGGTATAGACCTCCAGTTCAGCGGGCATACACACCGCGGACAGATCTGGCCGATGAGTTTACTGACCGACCGCCTGTTCCAGCAAAGTTACGGATACAAACAATGGGGAAACAGCCATATTTATGTATCTTCAGGCTTATCGCTTTGGGGACCGCCTTTCCGCATCGGGACAAACAGCGAAATGGTGGTATTCAATATTGCATTCAAGTAAGGCAAGCAAAATATGAAAGTCTTTATTCAATCGATCGTAGCACAACTGTTGTTGAATCCCTACATCTTTTGGCGGGGTTATCAGGCAATACCGGCAAAAAAGAGCTGGCGTATTCCTTATACGTTATTCTTTGTACTTGAACTGGCTCTCTATTTCTTCGGATTTATTTTCCGCAAAGAATTGCCGGATAATATCATGACGCCTATTCAATATATCTGTAATTCATGGTATATAGCGTCTGTCTATATCACGCTTTCCTTATTGACGCTGGAAGTGATCAGATTGTCGAACCGTCTTTTCCATTGGTTCCCCCAGTGGCTTACCCGACACTGGAAACAAACCAAACTGACATTGTTTTTTGTGATCATCATCGGAGTTACCGGACTGATGATCAAAGCCTATCTGACTGTCGCCCATCCGATCGTGAAAGAGGTATATGTGACTCTTCCGAAAGGTAGCAGCGAACGTGACAGCCTTACGGTTGTGATGATGAGCGACCTGCATATCGGAGAAGTGATAGGGAAAAAGATGGTACAGCGATATGTCTCTTTGAGCAATGCACAGCATCCGGACATGGTCGTATTAGTAGGCGATATAATGGATTACGAATCACGTTTTGCAGAAATGGAACATATCGAGGATGACCTGCAACAGCTAAAGGCTCCTTTAGGCGTATATGTCGTCAATGGCAACCATGAATACCGTGCCAACCGTTTCGCTAAATACCGCTGGTTGGCAAAAACCGGGACAACGCTCCTGATAGACTCGGTCGTACAACCGGATTCATCTTTTTACCTGATCGGAAGGGACGATTATGTCAACAAAAAGAGAAAAGCCTTACACACTTTAATGGCAGACATCGATACAACCAAACCGATCATCGTATTGGATCATCAGCCCTGGTCATTCGCCGAAATGGCAATGAACGGTGTCGATCTCGGCCTTCATGGGCATACCCACAACGGGCAGCTCTGGCCTTATCCCCTGTTAATGAAACTGATCTATGAATGTCCTTACGGGTATCATAAAAAAGGACCGACCCAGTTCTATGTCTCTTCGGGTATCGGTATAGCCGGGCCTCCTTACAGGGTGGGAACTGTCTCAGAGTTGGTTGTTTTACATATAAAGTTCAAATAAATCATATTTTTCTCATTGACAGATGCTACCTGCGAATTGAGAAAACCTCAAAATACAGGTAACATCTGTTACATTATATATTAAGCAATCTATTCTATTATGATATCGAACTGGTCGTAAGCTCCTGTACGGTGAGCCAAATGTTTTGTAGAAGGAGATATACCAAACAAAGGAGAATATGTTTTTACTTTGATTGTTTTCCCGTCCGGCATAAATTCCAAAATACGTAACCAACCATCGCCCCCATTTCCTTCCCAGCCACCACCAAGAACCTGAACATTAAACATCATTTGATGTACATCCTTTCCTGCTTTATTTTTATCCACCCGATAGGCAACTGAATCTTCAAAATCACCAGGTTTACCTGTATGTCCACATATAACGAATAATATATTGGAAGAAGGCTCCACCAATTTCTTCCATACAGCCTCTCCCCAATTTCTAGGTGTAATTGTATAACTTTCATTATCAGTCCTGCAAGCTGTTCTTTCCCGCAAAAAAGAATGAGTCATAAATATGACTTTACAATCTTTGTATTGAGGGCTTGCTGCCAGTTCTTTAGCCCAATTCAGAACCTCATCTCTCGGAGCGAATTCAGATGTGATCACTAATAATTTCCCCCAATTAGGATCATTAAACTCAAATGCAGCATTTTCCAAAGAAGCAACACCGCTCCTGTTCGGGTAAGCACTGACGCAAATATCTCTCCATGCCGTATTTCGTTCAAATGGAAAATATTCAGGGAAATGAGTCATACCATTTTCGGAATGTTGGTAGCCATATTCATGATTTCCTGCCGAAATAATATAAGGAACTCTATTATCCAGGCGAGTAAAAGCATTGGAAGCAGCTACCCACATTTCTTTACTAGTCTGATTCAGCATCTTACGATTACGTATAATATTCTCATTCTGTTCAACAAGATCCCCTGTACATAAAACAGCTTTTATCTTCAGATTTTCGATATTGTCTGCAATCCATGCCGTACACAAATCGAATAAAGGCTGATTAATATCATACTTAGTATAACCCTGGGGATCGCCTAATAGAATCATTGAGAATGAATTTTCATTGCTCAGATGTTGTTGATCTGCCCTATCCTGAGAGGATAGTGGAATAAGAAAACAAAATGCGCTTAAAAATAAATATATATATTTCATGGTCTTATTTTTTATTATACATACGATTAATCTTGCCAACCCGGATTCTGCTCAAGATTTGAATTCATCTCTCTTTCTTTTGCTGGAATCGGCCATACTTTCATTTGTTCACCAACACTAAGGTGTTTATAAGTCGTTTCTCCCCAAATCTGCATCATACCATTGGAATTAAGTTCTCCTACCTGACCGGAAGAATGATCTTTAAATTTTCTATCATACCATGTATTCCAACGAAGTTCATTAAAATACATAGAATCTTCACCTCCAAGTTCTACATAAAATTCTTTACGGATACGTTGACGCATATCTTCCTGTCCTTTTACACTTGTGGCCGGATAAGACGGATCATTAAGGAGAACATGACCGGCACGTTTTCTTACCATATTCACGTAAGCATCAGCTTCGCTTGTCCTGCCAAGCTCGTTCAAACACTCAGCCCGCCGAAGAAGGACCTCGGCATATCGGCAAAGAATGATATCTTCCGAATATACCCAGCGAGTCGTACATTCATCATACTCTGGAACATACTTTCTCCATAGATAATAAAACTTAGAGTTGGTATCCGTGCGGATATCATAAGGTTCGCCTGCATCAAGGATATAAGGCCAACGAAGCGTCCATGTATAATTTCCGATTCCCGCCTGATTACCATTATATGTCGAGTAAGGAGTAATAAGTGATTGCATAAGTCGTGGATCACGATCTTCATATGCCTGACGAATCCTTGATTCATTGCCTTGATCCAAATATTTACTCATATCTGCACCATAAGCGACCATATTATCATAAAGATCTTGATAATTAGAGGTTGCCTCTGTTGTTCCCCATTTGCCATTACCCGATTGAAGACCGTCGCGAAGAAAAAAAGCGACTCTTGCCTGAGGAGCCATGGAATGCCATCCCGGACAATATTTTTCCCAATCGAATTCAGAACCATCAGCACATTCGTACATCTCGACAAAAGCCGGATTAGGAATATAATTATTCCAAGCAGAACCACCTGTCACACGGTTTCCATAATTGATAGCTCTCGGGTTACCCATTCCGGTAGTCTCAACGCATTGTACCGAGAAAATCATCTCATCGCATTGTTCATTTGCAGGCTTAAACAACTGGAAAAAATCATCGTTCCCTTTAGCTCCTCCATTAGGACTGTAGAGAGCGTAACCAAGTCCTTCAATAGCTTCAAAATCTACCAAAGCTTTGGAGTAATCACCGATAAACTGGTAAGCTTGTCCTCGAAAAGCATAAGCCGTACCTTTAGTGACACGACCGAAGCTACTATTCCCTTTAGCATACTTACCCGGGAGATTCGGTTCGTTGATGCAATCTGAAAAGTCTGAGATTATAAGTTCCCATACTTCAGCTTCTGTAGAACGAGCTTTCGTTGCATCTGTATTTGCAACATTCTCTGTATAGACAGGAACACCTCTCCAAAGCACATTCAAATGAAAGTAAGCCCAGGCACGCAGGAACTTACATTCAGCTTTAAGTCGAGCTTTTTCGCTATCTTCCATTCCCGGAACATTATCAATATTATTGATAACATCATTAGCCCTATATACAACCGTATAATAGAACTTGTAATGTGAAGCTACATGGTCATTAGATGGAGTACAAGAACCAGTCGTTACAAAACAATTACCCTTCCAGTTCATATCGATATCCATTATGGAGGAACATGCATCAAACGGCATACCCTTAGCATTATCATAATTCTTCGAATATTTATCATAAAGTCCGTTATACACCCCCATTACTGCTGCGCGAGCCAAAATTGGACTAGTCCATACATTAGAGCTTGAAAAACTATCGCTTGGTGATGTATCAAGCAGATCATTATTACATCCGACTAACCCACAAAAGATTACTGATGTAGTAAAAACAACTGCTATTTTTCTGAATATTTTCTTCATATTTCTAACACTTTAGATGTTTTTTATAAAATTAGAATGTCAAATTAAGACCAAAAGCATACTGACGCATTGTCGAATAACCGACAGTCGTACGCATTTCAGGATCCTGGCCAGAGAATCCGGTAATGGCGAAGAGGTTTTCTCCCGATGCATAAACACGAAGTCTCTCTACATAGAACTTTTTGGAAATATTTTTAGGTAGAGTATAACCTAAAGTTAAATTTCTAAGTTTAATAAAATTTCCTTTCTCCAGATGAAGAGATGAACTTGTAGAACTTTGTGCGCCTGAAACATTTACCAAACGAGGTTGCTCGGATGTTTGGTTAGTTCTCGGATCATTCGGATTTTCCGGATCATAAAAATAATGATCTTTTGCTACATTATCAGGAATCGCATAACCATAAACAGTCTCACTGGAGTTTCTTGACGTAGAATAATAATAGATACTAAATCCTGCAGCTCCTCCCCAAGTCATTGAAAGATCAAAATCTCTCCAGTTAGCACTAGCCTGAAGACCGAAATTGTATTTAGGAGTAGTTGATGTTCCCTGGAATTCGGAATCATATGAATTACCATATATACCATCCCCATTCGCATCCGAATAAATATATTCACCATACCAAAGTGCATTTTTAGCAACCGTATTATATGGTTGGAAAGTATAACCAGCATCCTGCATAGCCTGAAGCCACTTCATATCATTTTCAGTACGAATCATGCCATCTTTAGGACCTCCATTGATATTCACAGAACCATCTGCATTAAAGTATGAACCGGAGCCTTTATAAGTATTAGGCAGGTAGAACTCATTAATTTGATGTCCTTCAATAACTCTTGTCGTACTACCGGTGGATACGTCTCCGATATTAGTCGAATATTCCGAATGATCCGCATTCCAGCCTTTTTTCAATTTACCCTTATATTTGCTGACAATATTCTTATTAAATGAAAATTGTCCCTTGATACTATAACTAAAGTCTTTACCAATATTATCTCTCCATCCCAATTCGAATTCAACACCCCGGTTAGTTACCTCTGCTATATTTTCTTTTGGAGCAGTGGCATTTCCCATTACCATATACATGTCAGGTGTATAAAGAATTCCGGAAGTAATCTTGTTATATACATCAATATTACCTGTCAATTTATTGTCCAAGAATCCATAATCAAGACCGACATTGGTTACAGCTGTTTCTTCCCAGGTAAGAGCTGCATTTGCGATAGACGTAATAGCAATACCACTTGTCAAAGCCTGTCCAGTCGAATAGTTTGCAGCTGAATAAACAGATTGCCAATCGTAATTACCGATAGAATTATTTCCGAGTTTACCCCAAGAAGCACGAAGTTTCAGATTGCTCAACCAATGTACTGGTTTAAGCCAGGATTCTTCATTCATACGCCAACCTGCAGAGAATGAAGGGAAAGCCCCCCAACGGTAATCTGGAGCAAATCTTGACGAACCATCATAACGCAAATTAAATTCAAACAAATATTTGCTCTTATAAGCGTAATTCGCACGTCCAAACACTGAACGGGCTGTATATTCTGTACCATAGCCAGCCGTCGAATAAGGTGTGGTAGCAGAATTAAGATCATTTACATTTGCATCTGTAAGTCCTAATTTACTTACATCCGTTTCTCTATATTTATAAGTTTGCTCCTCATAACCAATCATTGCAGATACATCATGATCACCAAAAGACTGATTGTAGTTAATCAAATGATTCATCTTTGTGGAATTCTCTCTTGTGTAGAACATATAAGTATAAAGAGTTGACGGATCAGCAGCACCGGTAGAATATGCACCTTTCGAGAAACTATACTTTCCTATGGAGGTATTTACTGTTTTTTTCTCACGACGAAGATCTTTATAATAGAAATCAATGTTATAAGTAAAGTGTTTCAAGAACTTAACCTGAGCATACCAGTCTGTATAAATCTGTGTATATTTATCATATCCATCCGAATTTGCCATATCCCAAAGAGGATTATGTGATTGCGGATCATCTTCGGTCCCTTCCGGAGCACCATATTTCCCGTCATAATATGGATACGTACAAGGGAGCATCTTCTGCGTATTAATTGAATTAAAAAAATTATTACTAGAATCACTGACATCACGATCAGTAACATTTCCCCAGGTACGGGTACCAATCCTCAGCCAATCTGTTATATCGGAATACAAATTCACACGTCCCATATATCTAGAGTAACCGGTATTTTTAACAACACCTGGATTATCTATGAAAGAAAAGCTCATAGAGTAACCTGTTCTTTTTTCCTTCCCATTAATAGAAACAGTGTGTTTCTGCATCCATTGCTTTGTATATATCTCATCCCACCAATCGGTATTAGGATAAGCAACAGAATTAGGATAACCAGATGCTGCTATCCCATTAGGATCTGCATTTGCTGCCTCCCACGCATTAATCGAACTTTGTGAAAAGATTTCGGAATTACCTAGGTTATTAGCAGATTCATTCATTAATTGCATGTACTGAATATAATCAGAAATGGTATGAACAATCTTAAACGGTTCATTATAAGAGACTGTACCATCATAAGTTACGCTAATTCGCTCACTGGTTCCATTCTTGGTTGTGATAAGAATAACACCATTGGCACCTCTGTTTCCATAGATAGCACAGGAAGCTGCATCTTTCAGGACAGAGACACTGGCAATATCAGATGGGTTAACCATACTGATACTCTGCTCCATACCGTCAACAAGAACAAGAGGACTGGATGTATTCAATGTTCCTACACCACGAATGTTATAAGAAAAACTTTCAGCATTAGGTTCACCTGATGTTTGCATAATCTGGAGACCAGGAGAAGCCCCATTCAGTGCCTGGGAAGCATCCGTGACTGGTCTGGATGACATTTCCTCAAAATTGACGGTAGAGACCGCCCCCGTCAAATTAACTTTTTTCTGGGTACTGTATCCGACAACAACAACCTCTTCCAAAGCTTGTGTATCTTCCGTCAGCACTATATCGACAACAGAACGATTATTAACCGATATCTCGATCCGATTATACCCTATATAAGAAGCAACCAATACAGAATTGTCATATACAGATAAGGAGTATTTTCCATCTATATCAGTAATAGTACCATTAGTAGGATTCCCTTTTTCAATTATGTTAGCACCAAGAATAGGTTCACCATTTTTATCAGTTACTACTCCTGCTATTTTTTTAGTCTGTAGAACGATTTGCTTTTCATCCCTTTCCTGTGCCGAGAGTACTATATAAGAACCTTCAATCTTGTAAACCACGTTGGTATCGAATAAATTCTTCAACACTTCCTCCAAAGACAAATTATTCGCTTCAATCGATACTTTGCGGTTAACATTCACCTTTTTATTATAAATGAATAACAAATTTGTCTGGCTTTCAATATCGTTTAGTATATTTTCCAACCTGACATTACTTTTACTAAGTGTAACCCGTGCGTTCTGTGATTTTACCATTTCTGCCTGTAAACAAAGAGAACTGGAAAAGAAAAACAGAAAGACCATCTTTAAAATACGAGAAACACAGACTTTTCTTTTTTTCATGTTTGTGATAGTTTAAGAATGATATTAGATTAATTATTCACATTGGGGTATAACTATCCCTTATTTCGACTTTTAAATCATCTCATAGGCTGTATAATTTAATGTTATTGAATACGAATGACTTCTTCACTTTCCCATTTAAAAGTAAAATGGGCATCTTGTTGTAGCGCTCTCAACACCTCTTCAATCTCATCTGAAATACGAAACTTTCCACTACATGCATAATTATCCAGATGGGAATTATCCGTAATTATATGGACACCATAATTCTTTTCTAGTTTTTTCATCAACACTTCAAAATTGATGTCTTTAAACGCGATAACCCCATCTTTCCAACTATAGGAATTAAAATCAGTAATAGGGGTGACAATCAGTTTTCCATTATCCAGCCTGACTGTATTATTAGGTTTCAACACAACCGACTCATTTAACTGAGATTTGTCAGTAACTTTTACGCTTCCTTTTAAAAGGGCTGTTGAAAAATCATCTTCACCATAAGCATCCACATTAAACTGAGTGCCTAAAACCTCGACTTCACAACGCCAGGTATTCACTATAAATTTTTTATTTTCATCCTTAGCCACATCAAAAAAAGCTTCTCCTTTTAAATAAACTTCACGTTTATCACCATTAAAAGTTACCGGATAAGAAAACTCAGACCGGGCATTCAACCAAAGATGGGTTCCATCAGACAAGGTAACTTCCACCCGTTGTCCGGCAGGGACTTTAATCGTATTAAAGGCAATCTCTCCAGAATAATAGTTTTTGAGAAATACAGATACATTGAATAACAAAAATAATGCAACAACAGCAGCCACGAGACTTCCAGCCCATTTCCAAAGAGAGATCGAACGCCTGTGTACACATATTTCTGATTTAATACCGTTAAATTGAAGCGCATCAAAAAAAGCACGTTCATGATAAAATGAATCTTTATTCTCTTTACATTCATTCACCCATTGCCGGATCTGCGTCAGTTCATCATCTGTCGCTTGTCCGCTAAACATCTTATGTAATAATTTTTGCTCCATTTTTCCTGTTTCTATAATAAGGGCGAATAAAGGAGCAAATACCCTAAAAGAAAAATGATTTTTTTTTAATTATAGAAGAAATCGAAGACAAACAAAAGGGCAGGCAGATAATCCTTCAATTCTTTACGTAGAGCAGTCAATACTTTACTAACATGAAATTCAATGCTCTTTACCGAGAGATTTGTTTCTTTAGCTATAGTTTGATAACTCTTTCCTTCATAACGGCTCATAATAAAAATACGCCTTGATTTTTCGGGCAATTTATCCAGTGTTTTTTGGATAAGATCTTGTACTTCACTACTGAATAACGCTTCCGGTTCGCACGCTTCCAAGCTGGATATACGCATTTGCAGTTCCCATTCTTTATTGGATAACAGGGTTTCTGCAATATTACTCCACATGCGTTCTCTCTGTAAATAGTCCAAGCACCTATTCTTTATGATGATTAATATATATAAAGGAATATCTTTCACATCATCCAGCCTATTACGATTCTCCCAGTAATACATCAGGCTTTCTGCTACCAAATCCTCAGCGACTTCATGATTATAGGTATATGAATATGCAAACCGGATATACCGTTCACGATGATTCGCGAAAATATAATTGAATTGTTTTATGTATGCTTTCTCATCCATGGTGTATTTTTATTATGTAGATATTATACTAGCGGTTAACATATTACAATTCGATCTTATGAGATCAAACACGCATAGTTACCTTTATTTTCAAGGCAAAACATGGACAAAGATAAACATATTTGAAAAAAATCCTCGTATATTGCAACTGATGTTACTTTGATAATGTAACTATCGAACTGTCTTTAAGTTAAAAACGAGAAATATTGAAATAAAAATATACCAAGAAATGAACAGGTATCAATTTCAACCTGTTCATTTCTTGATATACTTAATTATAAATAGATAATTATCCTATAGTCTGATCAAAGACATAGGCCATATTCCCTCCGACAGAAGCTTTCACTTTGTCTTCAGTGGGTTTAGTATCATCCTCTTCCGGTGTACTCAATGTCTTGTTATAAAGCTCCTGATCACCTAAAACTTCAATGGCTTTATCCAGCACTTCATCCTCTTTCAGGCTTTCCAGCAACTCCCCTTTCTGATAATAATAACGTTTCACGATCTCCGATGCCATAAGCTTCTTGATCTGATCTTTATAATGGTTGAAGTCACGGTCCAGATCAGGAGTCAGACGTGCCTCCAAAGCATTGAAGATAGTCGAATCGCTATCCATATAGCCTTCAAACTTAGCGACCTCTTTCAGATTCTTGAGAACCTTTTCGCTCTGACGGTCGTATGTAAAGTTCTTTTCTTTCGCATAGTTCTTGAAAGCTTCGAAATCTTCGTCGGAAACGGTAAACTCTTCGACAGGAGGGATCGTTTTATGTTTCTGTGCCCAGTCCGTAACAAAATCCATCAGGACAAAATCGGTTGCCAGATAATACATCATGGTCGGCATTTCTTCCTCTTCTATCTCAAATTCCGGACGTACGCCACCACCGTCACGAACCGGACGGCCTTTGGAAGTATAGAACACAGAGGTCAGACTATCCGGTATGGCATCCACACTGCCATCCGCCTTTCTATGCGTATAGTCCATCTGCTGGATACAACGTCCGCTGGGGATATAATATTTACTCATAGTGACTTTCAAACGTCCTTCATAAGGCAGTTCGCGGGTAGATTGTACCAATCCTTTCCCATAAGAACGCTGTCCCACCAATACGGCACGGTCCATATCCTGCAAGGCGCCGGAAACAATCTCTGCTGCTGAAGCCGAATTACCGTTGATCAGGACCGCCATCGGCATAACCGTATCGATCGGTTCGTTAGAGGTACGATAGGTACGGTCCCACTGGCTGATCTTGCCTTTAGTAGATACCACCTCTTTTCCTTTGGGAACGAACATACCGACAATCTGTGTGGCACTTTCCAGCAAACCACCGCCATTGTTCCGTAAATCGAGGATCAATGATTTTATCTGATGATTCTTTTTCAAGTCTTCCAAAGCAGCTTTCACCTCCTGGGCACTCTTATCGGTAAATCCCTTCAGATAGATATAGCCGACACCATCGCCACGTACACCGTAATAAGTAACCTGGTCGACCAGGATCTGCTTACGTATCAACTCCACTTCACGCGGTTTCTTTTCGTTCGGACGCTGTATTTTCAGAATCATTTTGGTATTGGGTACGCCTTTCAGCAACTCGCTTACCTCGCTGGATGTTTTATTGCTCGTATCTACCGTATCGATAGCCAAAATACGGTCTCCCGCTTTCAGCCCCGCCAAAGCAGCAGGCATTCCTTCAAAAGGTTCGGTCACATATACACCGCCGTCTTTCCGTTCCCGGATATAAGAACCGATACCGCCATACTCACCCGTAGTCATTATTTTCAGTTCATCCATATCCTGTTCAGGATAATAAACGGTATAAGGGTCCAGACCGCCCAACATGGCATTGATCCCTCTGCGAACTGTTTTCTCTACATCGACCGAGTCTACATAAAACATTTCAACCTCTTTCACCAGGGCATTGAAAATGTCCAGGTTCTTACTCACTTCAAAACGATTATCTTTCTGAGCTTGTGCGGGTATAATACTCCCAGCCAGGAGCAGTAAACAAAACAAACCTATCAATCTTTCTCGTCGTATCTTCTTAAACATAGAATATTTAGTTAATTAACGATGTAAATGTATACATAAAACCTATTTCAGGATAATATCGCATCTACTTTTAACTTTATTTGTTCCCATTTATCATCCGGTATCTGCGCTCCGATTACATCTATAATATAGCCAGCCAGCAGTGAGCCGATACGGGCCGATTGTTCTAAAGAAGCACCGACAGATTGTCCGTACAGGAATCCGGCAGCGAAATGATCGCCTGCCCCTGTCGTATCGACAGGTTTACCTCCTTCTGCCGGAACTGCGATGATCTGTCCGTTGCTACCAATCAAAGCCCCCTCTTTCCCCAAAGTGACCAGAGAGACCTCTACCATTCCGGAAAGGGCCTTTACAGCCTCCTGTGCTTTTAATCCGGTAAATGCTTCCGCTTCACTTTCGTTGGAGAAAAGAATATCTACATATTTAGGAATAATATCATCCAACAATCCTCTAAAGGCATTGACGATATTAAAATTAGATAAATCGAGAGCTACTTTCAGCCCCAACGCTTTGGCTTTTTGCATGGTCGTACGGACCAAATCCTCATTTACCAGCAAATACCCTTCTATATAGATGCAATTATATCGGCTAAGGATCTCTTCCCCGATCTCATCCGGAGTAATTGTCGGAGCCGGGCCCAGAAATGTTCCCATCGAGCGTTCGCCGTCTTTAGAAATAAGCACCGTACAACTACCTGAAATTCCGTCGGTTTTTATAAAGTAAGGAGCTACATTCGCGTCTTTCAATGCTTTCTCATAGTATTCGCCGACAGTATCCGTTCCGATCTTTCCGATAAAGCCTGTATTTGCCCCCAGGCAAGCCATTGCACGCATCGTATTACAAACGGAGCCTCCCGGAGCCTGGCTTCTCTCCAGACGTTCCTGTGTTTTACGGATAGCGATCATCTGTTCCTGACCGATCATATCCATTGCACCCTTCTTTATACCTATTTCTGTGAGCACATCGTCACTATCTAACTGTAGTAAAACATCCACTAAAGCGTTTCCTAAGCCTATCGTATTCATTTTTTCAAATTTTTTCTGCAAAGATATTGCATATTTCAAAAAGAACCTCTACTTTTGCAGTGCAATTTCAGAAAGGGATGCAAGATGTCCCCTGAAGGTTGAAAATTCTTCCTTAGCTCAGTTGGTTAGAGCATCTGACTGTTAATCAGAGGGTCC
>OGEN01000464.1_pt1 | contig 46294 bp, 48 predicted proteins | sample 1570671 | NCBI WGS metagenome assembly OGEN01 (sample SAMEA2582128, study PRJEB24529) | metagenome | biome: Human gut stool | place: China | collected 2011 | reverse complement strand
TTGGTTTACACATTTTCTTTTTGTGATTGTGTAAACTTTTTTCAGTACAAGTCAAACAATTATAATGGCCCAATCAATTCTTTCGGCCTAATTCCAAAAACATATCATCAAAATTAATTACAACCCGATGAAATAAATTAATAAAATCCATTCCTTTAATACAGATAAAGATCAGCCAGACCGAAACACTCTCTCACCGGGAAGCGGAGATCCTGCGGCTTCTATGTCAGCATACAAACGATATGCTACACAGGAACCCCGTATTGCTAAGAGCTATGGGGAGACGATAGTTTTTTCAACGCCCGGAGTATGGACGTGTTTATTACTAAACTACGTAAGAAACTAAAAGCCGACCCCTCGGTTCAAATAATAAATATCCGTGGGATCGGCTATAAGCTAATTATTAAAAATGATCAAAAGAACAATTCAGGTTCGCGCCGTGCACTGAAGTTTTTATGAAGCATGGCCGTATAAGGCGTATCAAACGTACGTGCTCCTTCCGGGCATTCCTTCACACAGGCACAGCATTTAATACAAAGAACAGGATCACTGAACATCCGGTCATCGACAATCGAAATGGCAGTAACCGGACAAACATCAATACAATATTCACACTGTGTACATAGCTCTTCATCCGTAACCGGAGCCTGTGGCGTCGACGGTCCTTTTACTTTATAAGGGTAATTCCCTTTCACCTCCAGCACTGGCAATTTCGACAAACAGCCAGCATCATCCAGTTTCTTCAGCGTATCATGTCCAAACTGAGAAGCCTTGAACAGATCATCCTTATCCGGACGACCTGCCGCAATAGGCATATCCTTCCGGCTATAAGAATGTTCACCGACAAAAGCACCGGCACTGACAGGAATAAATCCCTGCACTACCAACGTATCGCTCAGCTCTTTCAAAGCATCTTCGTAATCGCGGTTCCCATAGACAACCACTGGTATGACCGGCGTATCTTTTCCCTGAAACATACGGATACGTTCCATCGCCGTTTCTGCAACACGCCCGCCATAGACCGGGACAGCAACGATCACCAGTTCATTCTCTCCTATTAGCAACGGTTCCTTTAAGCCTTCGCAGGTTATATCCGACTCAGATAAAGTTTCCGCTTCCAATCCTTCCGCAATAGCATAAGATATCTTAGCCGATGTATGCGTCGGAGAAAAATAGATTAAATGTATATTCTTATACTGCATATCTTTTAATTTATCGCCGCATCAATCTTTTTCATCAATTCGGCAAACTCTTCTTCCGTATATCCTTTGCCGGCATAGATCACTTTACCGTCCTTACCTATCAAATAGGTTCGGGGAATCAGGTTCTTGGCAAACGCACCGAAGATCGCCCGGTTCTTGTCGGGGTATAACGGAAAAGTAAAACCTTTTTTCTCATTGTACTTCGCCAGTTCGGCATCCGTATGTTCACGACCGATCACCAGCATTTGAAAACTCTTGTTATCCTTATATTTCGGCCACAGTTTCTGCTGTACCTCAGCCAGTTCTTTCTGGCAGGGAGGACACCAGGTGGCAAAAAAGTTTATCAGGACTACTTTTCCTTTCAGAGATGCTGACGATGTTTGTGTTCCGTTATCGGAAACGATCGTAAATGCAGGCATCTGGTCACCTACCTTTATTATGTCTGCATCGTTTTGTGCATGAGTAATAAAGGCAAAGATCATAAAGATGGCGGTTAAGAGACTTTTCTTCATAAAAACTTTATTTTAAACTTTGGGCTACGTCATAGCCTGCTTTCAATGCTTTCAGGTTCATCTCGACCACTTCTTCACCCTTACGGCCAAAGATATGACGGATACCATCTGCTATTTTATCATATTCGATACCGATAAAAGGAGTTGCTGCCCCCAGCATAACGATATTCGCAACACGGGCCGTAGCCACTTCTTTTGCAATTGCCTCCACATCGAGAATTACTTTATGCGGCAGCTTATTCAATTCTTCATTCACCTTGTCGATATCCGGATAATTCGGGATATTGACAAACGGCTGTGAGTTTGTCACCAGCCAACCCTCTTTTTTCAGATAAGGAAGATAACGGAGGCTCTCCATCGGTTCCAGTGAAATGATCAGGTCGGCATGTCCTTTCGGGATCAGATCGGAAGCGATCGGCTGGTCTGACAAACGCAAATTCGACTGTACATCACCTCCGCGCTGGCTCATTCCGTGTACTTCCGCTTGTTTCATATACAGACCTTCTTTCAAAGCTGCTTCTCCAATAACGGCGGCAATAGAGAGGATACCTTGTCCTCCTACACCTGACAATATAATATCTGCTCTCATTTCTTACTTGCTTTTTTCTTTCTGGTTAATGTCTGGATACATTCACGACGCGGGATCAGGACAGATACGCCCTTATATTCAATCTCTTCGCGGATGATCGTTTTCATCTCTTCGTAATTCTTTTTCAACGGGATCATCACACGGATATGAGCCGGATCGACGCCGATACCGGCACAAATAGCTTCCAGACGTCCTGTTCCGGCTGAATCTTGCCCACCGGTCATCGCCGTTGTTTCATTATCGGAGATAACGATCGTTATATTCGTATTCTCGTTTACACAATCCAGCAAACCGGTCATACCCGAGTGCGTGAAAGTAGAGTCTCCGATCACTGATACCGCAGGGAATACACCGGCATCGGAAGCACCCTTTGCCATCGTAATAGAGGCCCCCATGTCAATACAGGAGTCGATTGCACGGAATGGAGGCAAAGCACCTAACGTATAACAACCGATGTCACCGAATACTTTCGGATCTTTATATTCGGCCAACACTTCATTCAGCGCTTCATAGACATCGCGGTGACCGCAACCCTGGCACAAAGCGGGCGGACGCTGTTCAACCACTTCCGGTATCGCATAGTAACTGTTAATTTCTTTACCCAAAGCCTTCCCTACAGCATCCGGAGTCAATTCACCGTCACGCTGTAAAGTTCCGTCCAAACGGCCATGTACAATAACACCTTTCCCCAGGAAACCTTTCAGTTGTTCTTCCACTACCGGATAACCTTCTTCCAGTACCAGGATTTCCTTGCATTCGTTTGCGATCTTTTCCACCAACTTACGTGGTAACGGATACTGGCTGATCTTCAGTACCGGATGCTCAAACCCGTCCGGATAATTCTCCGACAGATAATTGAAAGCAATTCCTGTAGTAATGATACCCAACTCTTTATCCGGAGCATCGAAATACTTGTTATATGTTGAATTTTCAGAAGATTCGGTAAATACTTTCTGAGAATCCAGTAATACTTTGAAACGCTTACGTGCCAAAGCCGGAAGCAGGATAAAACGCTGGCGTCCGTCCGGCGGGCAATTCATTGTATTTTCATCTTTGATCGGACGTGTCACTACACCTGCACGGGAATGTGCCATACGGGTAGTAATACGCATCAGGATCGGATAACCCAGTTTTTCAGAAAGCTCGAAACCTTCATACACCATATCGTAAGCTTCCTGCTGGCTGGAAGGTTCCAGCATCGGGATCATGGCAAAATTACCATATACACGGTTATCCTGTTCATTTTGTGAAGAGTGCATAGATGGATCATCCGCTGTAATAATGATCATACCGCCGTTAATACCACTCATTCCTGCATTCATAAAGCAATCTGCTGCCACGTTCAGTCCGACATGCTTCATACAGCACAAAGAGCGCTTTCCGGCATAACTCATACCTAATGCAGCTTCCATTGCAGTCTTTTCATTCGCACTCCAACGGCTATGTATCCCCCGTTCTTTCGCTACTGCCGAGCCTTGGATATACTCGGTAATTTCTGTTGAAGGAGTACCCGGATAGGCATAAACACCGGAAATACCGGCATCAATCGCAGCTTGTGCGATTGCCTCATCCCCCAAGAATAGTTGTTTTTCCATGTATATTTGTTTTCTTAAATTGATTTTTATGTTATACCAACTGCCAAAGATACAGTTTTTACCCCAACAAGCGGTAAAAAATTTATCGAATCTTTCTCCTGTTAAGCTCAGCCCTGTAGCGGTTTGCATTACGGTTATGTTCCGTCAATGTCGCTGCAAAATTGTGGCGTCCCGAAAAATCCTCTTTGGCACACATATAAAGATAATTATGCTTCATATAATTCAAAACGCTGTCCATCCCTTTGATGGTAGGAATACGTAATGGCCCCGGTGGAAGGCCGGGATATTTATATGTATTATAAGGAGAATCGATCTCCAGATGTTCAAACAGGATGCGCTGCAAGGTAAAATCACCTACGGCGAACTTCACAGTCGGATCTGCCTGTAAGGGAATTCCACGATGCAAACGGTTAAGATATAATCCTGCTACAATCGGATACTCATCCGTGGCTGCTGTTTCTTCCTCCACAATAGAAGCGAGAACAGAAACTTCAACCGGGGTCAGGTTTATGGCCTTTGCTTTTTCCAGACGTGCATCTGTCCAGAAAGATTTATACTCCCGTTTCATACGTTGCATCAGTTTCTCTGCCGGAATATTCCAATAGACTTCATAAGTATTCGGGATAAACATTGCCATGACTGTTTCAAGCGTGAATCCCAACGAATCACAATAGGCGGAATCATTGAGCAAAGAGAGCAATTCTTCTTTATCCAGCATCAACTGGTCATCCATACGTTCGGCAAGATCATCCTTGAAACGGATATTATTAAATGTAAGACGGGTTGCCACCTGATGTCCGCGCCGCAGATCGTTCAAAAGCTCCAGGTTACTCATCCCCGGTGATACGGCATATCGCCCGGTCCTTATGTTCTCCTGATATTTCAATATCCCTGCCAATTGTTTAAAGCTACCGATCCGGCTACAATCAGCGGAATCGATCAATTGGCGACACAGGTCATCAAAATTTTTCTCCTTTCCTATATATAGGTAGACTGTTTCTTTCGGCATAAAATTCGGAGCCCATGCCAGATGATATCCCCAAAAGCCCGCTCCCGCCAGCAAAAAGACTAAAAATACGACTCCCCCGATTAGTATATTACGTTTTCCTCGTTTTTTCTTATTCATTTTTTAATCCAATAAAATACTGATTATCAGAACAGGTTACAAAAGTAGTATCTTTTTCTCAAAAAATAGATGCAAAATACTTTGTTTATTAAAAAACATACGCCTATCTTTGCAGCGCAATTCTAAGGAAGAAGCACAGAACACATGGAAGTGTGGGTGAGTGGCTGAAACCACCAGTTTGCTAAACTGACGTACTCGTAAGGGTACCGCGAGTTCGAATCTCGCCGCTTCCGCTCCAAGGCTGTTAGTCGAAAGACTGATAGCCTTTGTTGTTTTATCCACCTTCCAATAAAGCAACTATTCAGATCCTTTCAAAGTATTTTGCCACTGCAATGGCAAAACATTGCCATCCCATTGACAATCCTCTGCCATCCGAATGGCACAACTACGCCATCCTAATGAGAGTCTTCATAAGTATAGGTATTCAAATACTTTTTTAATTGATAATACCTGTAAAATCCAATGAGAAGCAGAATCACACTAACACCTATGCATATCCATGCTACTGCTATCAGATGTTGAATACTTTTGATTTCAAATATGCCGAACCCGACGGTCAAAAGATATAACGAGGTACGTATATAAGAAACATGATGACTTTATATTTTAAACACACAAAACAGAGCTGTTGTTTACCTGCTTTTTGAGGATATTTTCATCAGATTTCCACGATTCCACAATCCAATTCCACAATCACATCACCATTGAGAAAATAATCACCACTGATAATCAGCATTTTACCCAGAACAAATCATTTTGGCATGCCAATTGAACTATCATAAATGTATTAGCATAAAAGATTGTTTAATTAAAAATTTAAAGTCATGAAAAAAGTATTAGTTGTTATGGCAATGGTGATGGGTGTTGGTTGTATGAGTGCTATCGCAGCAGAAACAAGCGTTGATTCAGTGGCTTGCTGCCAGGCGTCACAGGATGAATACAAAAAGATTGAAGTAACAGAAGTACCGGATGTTGTGAAAAGTGCAGTTGAAAAAGCATATGCAGGTCAGACAATCAAAGAAGCCTCTGTAGCAGAAAAGGACGGAGCAAAAACTTATAAACTGGTAATCGCTACAGCTGAAGGAACTGAAAGCACTGTGACTTTCAATGACAAAGGTGAAGAAGTAAAATAAATTAACAACCCACAGGTTATAAAACGGTTAAGATAAAATGTCCGGGACTTTTAAAGAAGCCCGGACATTTTTGTTCTTTAACTTTCATACTTTTCAGCCCATCCCAGAATCACCGGACTGTGTACATCGACACCGAATTCTTCCGCTTTTAACAGGATGCGATGTGCCAATAAAGACTTTTTATCTTCCGGAGCATATCTGAAATAAGCTTCGGCTGCCCTTACATGAGCGCCGTCCGGCATTGGGAACTCCCGCGTTTCAGGAAGACCGAAATCAGAAGAGGGAAGTTCTTTACGTTCTTCTGTCGTTAATTTGTCACTAAATTCATTTGCCATAACAATCCATTTTTCAATTCGCTTATAATAACCCGGACAGCAATCGAAAAGCTCACTATTATGACAACATTTAGTAATTATTCTATTAAACAGAATCAGTCAACAAGAAACAGAGAAGTTATTCTTCCTTTTTAAGCAAGATAATATCCAATATGGAACTGACAGTATCCGCTTTCTTCACCACCATTAAATGATCACCTCCTTCAACCGGAAAAACATCTTCGAGCCGGTCATAGGGAAATATCTGGTCGGAAGTTCCATGGATATGATAGAGATGTTCGCTTTTATTATCCGGTACCCAGTCTGTGATCTGTTCCACCGCCCATTTTATATAAACCGGATCAGTTACCGTCATATATTCAGCCAGATCAGAATTGGATGCATTATATACCAAACGGTTAAATGCATTCGTTATAAAATCAGTCGAAGAGAAAAGCCGCTTAGGCATAAATTCCATCAGATTCACTTTACGGACTGCCTGGAAAAGAATAGGGATTTCTTTCTTGCTTTTAAAAGAAGAAATAATCACACATTTCTCCGGTTTCAGGAAAAGGGTCATTTCCTGCATGACCACTGCACCGAAAGAATAGCCGATCAGGATAAACGGAGAGGAAGTATCGATCACTTTTGCCATGGTCCGGGCATATTCGGACAAGGATTCGTCCGGCCGGGGAATATACCATTCAATATAAACCTTCCTATACCCTTTCGGAAGCCTCAGCTTATCAAATACCTTACAATTATAGCACATTCCGGAAATAAAATAGACATCGATATTCTTTACATCCTTCTTCCGGAACCAGTTTACCAACGATGATAAACGATTCCATATTCCGGGAGATTGTGCTTTATTTCCTTCCATACTACTTTTACTCTTTATAAGCATAAAGATAGTGGTTTTGTTCAAAAACCTTATATTTATAACCAAAAGAATGTTTTACTCATAAAAGAACACGAAGATGACCGAAAAAGAAAAAATGCTGGCCGGTGAATCATATGATTGCGGCGACAAAGAGTTAATCACACGCTGGCACCTTGCCAAAAAACTGGCAAAACAATATTACGATACAGATACAACCGACAAAGAACAGCTGAACAGTATCCTCGACCAGTTACTCGGATCAAGAGGTGAAAATGTATGGGTTTCAGCCCCTATTTATGTCGATTATGGCGAAAACATACACCTGGGAAACAATATCGAGATAAATATGAATTGAAGTTTAAGTTTATTACATGTACCGGGGAAACGTCATTTCCATCGTTAATGTTTACATATTCGGATAAACCTTGCAAACAAAAATGCAGCCTTTGCATCTTTTGCAAAAACTGCATTTCATTAATTATCCATTAAGATCACAATATCAGATATTACCTACCATTTTAGACGGATCAACCCAATTATCAAAATCTTCAGCCGTTAACAAACCCGATTCGACGGCCGCCTGCTTCAAAGACTTATTCTCACGATAAGCCTTCTGGGCTATCGATGCAGCCTTGTAATAACCGATCTTCGGATTAAGAGCTGTTACAAGCATCAATGAATCATCCAGATGTTTCTTTATATTCTCTTTTACAGGCTCGATACCGATAACACAATTATCATTAAAGCTCCTGCAACCATCGCCAATCAGGCGGGCACTATGAAGAAAGTTATAAATAATCATCGGTTTGAATACGTTCAATTCGAACTGCCCGTTTGCTCCTCCTACCGAAATAGCCACATCATTGCCCATCACTTGTGCAGCGATCATTGTCAATGCTTCGTTTTGGGTCGGGTTTACTTTACCCGGCATGATGGAAGAACCGGGCTCATTCTCCGGTAGATGGATCTCACCTATCCCGGCACGTGGACCGGAACCGAGCATGCGGATATCGTTTGCAATCTTCATCAGACTGACGGCTATACCCTTCAGTGCACCATGGGTAGACACGATTGCATCGTGAGTGGCCAATGCTTCAAACTTATTCGGAGCAGTAACAAACGGCAACCCGGTCAGTTGTGCAATTTTACGGGCAACATTCTCTCCAAAGTTATCAGGCGTATTGATACCCGTACCGACAGCAGTACCACCTAATGCCAGTTCTGCCAAATGCGGTAAAGTACTTTTCAAAGCATGAATACCATATTCCAATTGAGCAGCATAACCACTAAATTCCTGGCCAAGCGTCAACGGCGTAGCGTCCATAAAATGGGTACGTCCTATTTTCACGATCGGCATGAACTCACGGCTTTTCATTATCAAACTCTTATGTAGCATCTCCAGGGCCGGGATCGTATTCTCCCTAAGCATTTTATATGCTGCGATATGCATAGCCGAAGGGAAAGTATCGTTCGACGACTGCGACTTATTCACATCATCGTTGGGCGACAATATCTTTACCTCATCCGTCAATTTTCCACCATTCAACACATGCCCGCGATAAGCTATCACTTCATTCACATTCATATTGGTTTGCGTTCCGCTACCGGTCTGCCATACAACCAAAGGGAAAGAGTCATCCAGCTTTCCATCCAGTATCTCATCACAGACACGTACAATCAGGTCGCATTTTTCCTGAGATAAAACTCCGGCATCTTTATTTGCCAGGGCCGCTCCCATCTTCAAATAAGCGAATGCCCGGATAATTTCTTTCGGCATCCGGTTTATATCCTGTGCAATCCTGAAGTTTTCAACACTACGTTGGGTCTGTGCACCATAATAGGCATCAATTGGGACTTTCACGTTTCCCATCGTATCTTTTTCTATCCGACATTCCATAATTCTTTTTCTTTAATATCTTTTTTATAAAACCGTACAGATAATGAAATGTTTATACCTCAGGAGCATATATTTTGAAGTAACGAACCTTCATATAGCCATAAGTAAGGACGAAAAGCACGAAAACATATAAAAGCTCGGCCGTCCAGTAAACCATCAGCGGGACATCAAACTGTACCAATACCAAAAACAGATAGGCCAGATAAATCAGGATCGTAATCAGTTCAAAAACAAAAGCAGTCCGTGTCCGGCCCGTTCCTGTTACAGCATTACAATAAATATGTGCCGGAACCGATAGGAAATAATTGGAGAGCATTACAACAAAAGGCCAGAATGCGCTCCTGATCAACTCCTGATTTTTTGTATAAATACCTAATACCTCATCCGAAAAAAAGAAGGTAAATACAAGCAACGGGATTCCCAGCATGTAGCTCAAACCCATCATCTTCCGGCATAAAGGCATGATATTACGATATTCCCCGGTACCGATCAGATTGCTGACCAAAGATCCTGTTGTCGTTGAAAAGGAACAGACTATTACAAAAAATACAGTAGAGATACTACGGACTATATTTGCAATGGCTAGCTGCTCCTCTCCCAAATGTTCAATCACCACAAAAAACAAGAACCAGGGAGCCACGGCCGTAAAAGAATACATCATGCTCCATACCGAAAGCTTAAATAGTCGAAGTTGCAATTGCCAATCGTATACAGGCCGTAGTCCATAATAACGTTTGTCTATTTTGCGGCAAACATATACCACTAAAACGATCAGAAAAGAAAGTTCCGAAATGGTGGAAGCCAATGCGGCTCCGGATATTCCCAGCCGGGGAAATCCGAAGTTACCGAATATCAACAGATAATTCAATACAATATTAGTAATTACCATTACGACTGCCCCCGTTGTCAGTATCCGTGTCTTTGTTATTCCCACAAAGAAAGCCCGGAAAGCCAAAGCCGGAAAAGTAAACAACAGACCGAACGTACGCCAGTCCAGATATTTTATTACAGCCTCATACACCTCTTCCGATGTGATCAGTTCAGATAATAAGACCGGAGAGAACAACCAGGACATTACGAACATAGATCCGGCCAACACAATAAGAAAGAACAGTCCCTGAAAGAATACTTTCCCCGTCTCATTATAATTCCCTTCTCCGTTACGACGGCCTACCATAACTTGTAACCCCAGACTGAAACCAAACCCCAGCATATAGATAGCCAGGTAATACATACCCGCCAATGCGGCAGCTCCCAACTCCACCTCTCCATAGTGTCCCAGAAAGATAGCGTCTGTAATATTAATCAATTGCTCTATGAGAATGCTCATCATCACAGGAAAGTTGATGAGCCATATTTGTTTGTATGTGAAATTCATAATTCAACTTAGTATATATGCGTCACTATACATTCTTTTCAGAAGAATGCATCACGACAATTAATTATAAAATAAGATTTGTACCCTGTATAATAAGAGGATAGCGAATTACAGACAAAGAGGATCTTTGTCTTATGTCAAAGGAAACTACGCTATATACAGAGTTGACACTTCATAAGTTGAATAATCGGATTATTTGTAACAGTTGCAAATGTAAACGTTTTTCCGGACTATGACTACTAAAACGGCAGAAAATGAGAAATATAAAAAGGACGACACTCCTGCCGTCCTTTCCGTTCAATCACAAATGACCTTCTTATCTGTCGGAATACAGTCCAATCGTATTTCCTTCACTATCGGAAAACATAGCAAAATATCCGCGACAGTCAGCTTCGATCTTTGTCTTTTCCCTAAGAACCTTTCCCCCGTTGGATTTGATCAGAGAGAGTGTAGCTTCCATATCGTCTACATGCAAATGGATAAGTACACCGTTCTTTGACGGGAGAAAATCGGCAGCCCATGATACGGCACCCGGAGCCAAACCGTCTTCATCAGGGAAGAAAGCCATCTTTTCGGCATCGCACTCCATCACATCCAACTTCAGGCTCAACACTGTTTCGTAAAACTTTACGGCCCTTACGAAATCAGAGGCCGGAATCTCGAAGAAAGAAATTAACTTTTTCATGTTCACTTTTTTAGATAAACAGTTTCTGTCTTTTGACAATGCAAAGATAGAGTATGCCAAAAGCCGAGACTTGGAAAAAAAGGACATTAGCCGTTCTCCTGTGAGAAATAATCGGAATAGGGAGCACAAACGCCCAGATACTCTTTCGGGGTATATCCGGAGAAAACCTTAAATTCATTAATCAGATGCGGCTGGTCATAGAAGCCACATTCATAAGCCAGTTGGGAAAAACTTATATCCGGAGTAGATTGCAGTACATATAAAGCATGCTGGAAACGGACAATCCGCAGGAACTCCTTCGGGCTGATCCCGACATGTCCGGTAAAAATACGTTGAAACTGTTTAGTACTCAGATAAACGGATGAAGCAAGATCAGAGATACGCACTTCTCCTCCCCGCCGGTTGATCGTCCGAATAGCAGAAAACATCCGTTCGAGATTATGTTCTTCCGGAGGATTAAGACGGGATAGAAGGAAATGTTCGATCAGGCAGAAACAATTCCTGTCGTCTGCTTCATGTAATATACGGTCTTCCAGTTCCTGCAATTCGCGGTCGCCCAACTCATCGGCAGAAACTTTCTGGTTGCAAAACTCACTGACGGGCATCCGGAAGAATGCACTTACCGAATGTGTATGGAAGACAACGGCCAGTATCCTGATCGTTCCGGAAAAGCTCAGTTCGGAGTAACCGACATACTGCCCGCACAAAATAGACTGGCTGTTTACACGTCGGCTGTCGTGTGAGGAAGATAATAATATTGGATTCCCCCGATAGAAAAGCATCTGCACATTCCCGGTCGGGATGATGCGCTCCGTGTTTTCTATAGGACTATCCGTCTCCAACAACCAGTAATGCCTGACATAAGGAGCAAGTGCCGGCGATGGTAATAGTATCTGAAACGATTCCATGCCGGCAAATATACGAATTTATTCAATCGGTATATGGATTTCAGTCACCAGCTCTTCAGGGGCTGTGTTGGCCGGATTATTCAGATACTTTTCATATCCCGGCGCATCAAGCGGTTTGTATCCACCTTCGGGAATCAGATGCAGATAGATCGTATCATATACCGATTTCAGATGTTCATACGAACCTTTATAGCGGAAGATTAGATATTTAGCAGCAGGTAATTGCTTTACGCCAACCTCCCCTTTCGGTTCGGCTGTTTTCGGTAAAACCAGGCAAACATACGTGCGCAGCTTGTCAGGTTCCGTCACTTTAGGGTCGTCATGATAGATACAGATATGCTCGATCCCTTCCGAATACAGGTTCTGTTCTTTCACAAAGACCCACAGTTTCTGCCAGGCCCCGCAAAAATCGAGAGTCATATAGGCTCCCGATAAACGGACATAGGCAATCTGACGGTCAGGATATTCTTTTACTTCAGTTTCTATATTCAAATCATGTCTTACTTCAACAGGTCTCATAATAATGTAATCTTTATTTTTACGATAATTATTAGGTGAAATACCATAGAACAGTTTAAAGGCCTTCGACAAGGAAGACGGGACATCATAACCTACGCGCCAGGATATTTCCTGTACCGACATATCCGAGTAACGCAGTAACCGAGCTGCAGTCTCGACCCTCATCCTGACAATAAAAGCACCGATATTCTCTCCCAGGAATGCTTTTACGATCCGGTGGAAATGCCAGGGCGAAAAACCGGACATCTCTGCCAGCATATCCAGATCAATTGTTTCGCTCAAATGATTGTTGATATACTCTACCAGGATATTTATTTTACGTTGATACTCTTCTTTTGTTGCGGGTCTTTGTTCCATATTCATTTCGTATTTCGTTACAAAGATAAGAGCGGGGAGGATAAGATACTTTTCCTATCTTGCTAAAAAAGGGCGACCATCACTGGCCACCCTTTCCATGTTCACGTTGAATTATCGTTTGTTTTTAAATCAGAGAGTGAATGTTTAATATCTAGTTGTTATAGGAATTTTACATAATATTTATCTCTTCCGTTAGTAATCATCCTTATCGTACTCGTCCGGATGAAACTCCCATACATCATCAAAACGTATAAGCCCACTCATGCCAGCTAAGACAAAACCTCTCTTGCCATTTGAGAAAGATGCCTGTGCCTTACGACTTCCCCCTTTGAATTTGGCTACATTCTCCCACAAATCAGTTGAAGGAGAATATTTCCAGGTATCGGTACACAGACTTCCGCTTTCACCGCAAGTCAGATAGGCTGAACCATCGATAACAAAAGTAGCTGCCGACACACGAGCTATCGCATACTCATCATCATAACTTTCTTCCGAAGTATCCGAAATATTACGCAATTGTGTCCATATCCCTGTTGAAGGGTCGAACCTCCAGAAATCATCTGCATAAACTCCGTTATTCAATCCGCAGCAAATATATGCCTTGTCGTCGATCACGAAAGCGGATGCGCCACTCCGTTTACTTCCATCGAAATAGAGCTGTTCCCAACTATCGGTATCCGGATCAAACACATAAAAGTCTTTCAAAAAACTGCCGTCATAACCGCAACCGACGTAACCTTTACCATCGACACCGAAAGCCACTGCATCATAACGTGCACCGCCGGGAAAGTCGGATCTTTGTGTCCAACTATTGGCTGCCGGATCATATTCCCAGAAATCATCCAACTTATTGCTTCCGTCATATCCGGTTCCGAAATATCCTTTCCCGTCAACCGCCATAGCAACTCCCGAGTTACGCGCCGCACCGGGAAAGTTCGCTTTCTGTGTCCAGGTATCCCGGTCCATATCATATTCCCAAAAATCCGACAAACGGCTTGTTCCATCAAATCCACAGACCAGATATCCGTAATCTCCGATCGTAAACGATGCGACATCACTACGGGGAACCCCGTCAAAGTCGGATATACGATACCATTTTCCCATCAAGCAATCTTCCGTGTCATCATCATCGGGAATGATATCGTCATCCTCCTTACAAGAGACCATCGTTACGGAGAACATGGTCAACAGCAATAGAAACAACCTCTCAAATACATTCATACCACTTCTTCTATTTACTGATACAAAAGAACAAAGTATCTTACCTACGCACAAATAAAATCGACCAACAGGACTAATCTCCCGATGAACAGACTATTATAAAAGGTAAAACCCATTCAGACGCACAAGCAGTAATTGTCTTTACAAAAAGAAAGGGTGACCATCACTGGCTACCCTTTCCGACGTTCACGTTGAATTATCGTTTGTTTCTAAATCAGAGAGTGAATGTTCAATATCACCAATTGTTATTGAAAAATCCTTGTTATTTTTAAGCCTTTCCAGGACCAGCGAACCGATCTTACGGGCACTGGCCTCATCCGGGAAAGACCTCAGCGTGTCAATTGCAGGAATGGAGGGCTGATATATCAACACCTTCTTGTTCATCACGATCTGATAGCCCCAGCCATCCTCCAATTGAAACGTTTGCAACTCCGGTTGCCGGCCGTCGGGAGACCCCACATCTCCATGACGGAAATAAAGAAATAAAATAAGTACCGGTAACAGCACCAGGCCCCAAAGAGCCTTTCTACCTTTAATAATCATCATCGTCGTATTCATAAGGGTGAAGTTCCCAAATGTCATCAAAACGGTAAGTGCTGCTCTTTCCCGTCGCCACAAATCCCCTTTCACCATTGGAAAAAGAAACAGCAACTGTACGGGCCGTACCTTTAAACTTGGCTACATTCTCCCACAAATCGGTTGCAGGATAATATTTCCACGTGTCGGAACGTATACTCCCGCTTTCCCCGCAGGTCAGATAAACTGCCCCGTCGATAACGAAAGCCGATGCATTCGTTCGTACTATATTATAATCATCATCATAACTTTCATCCGAGGTATCGGCTATGTCGCGCAACTGAGTCCATGTCTCTGTCGAGGGATCGAACATCCAGAAGTCATCCACATAGGTACCGTTATTCGTTCCGCAACAAATATATGCTTTATCGTTCATCACGAAACTGGTTGCACCGCGCCGTTTGGTTCCGCCGATGCTGACGATCTGTTGCCAACTGTTGGAACCGGGGTTAAACGCATAGAAATCTTTCAGATAATTCCCATCATAACCACAACCGATATATCCTTTGCCGCTTACACCGAAAGCGACAGCATCATAACGTGCACCGCCGGGGAAATCAGCTTTTTGTGTCCAGCTATTGGCGGTAGGATCATACTCCCAGAAATCGCTCAGCTTATTCGATCCGTCATATCCGGTTCCGAAATACCCTTTACCGTCAACCGTCATGGCAACTCCCGAGTTACGCGCCGTACCGGGGAAGTTTGCTTTCTGTGTCCAGGTATCCCGGTCCATATCATACTCCCATAAATCCGACAAGCGGTTTGTTCCATCAAATCCACAGACCAGATATCCCTTATTCCCGATAGAGAACGAGGAGGCATCACTACGGGCCAAACCGTCGAAATCGGATACGCGATACCACTTTCCTATCAAATCATCATCATCGTCATCCCCACAGGATATCATTACCAGAGGCAGCAAGGCCAGCAGGAACAGAAATAGTCTTTTTTGTGTCATCATATAACGTGTTACTGTTTACGGATGCAAAAGAATAAAGTATCTCAAAATCCGGCAAATTAAATCGACAAACAGCCTTTCCTATCCGATGAATGGGGATTTCAGGAAGGTAAAATCCTTTTTGGGCCTTATACCGGACCTGTTACCGGCTAATCTGTGCAATCAGGCCATTAACAGAGAAATCCGGGGCATTGGCAGGTTATTCTTGCATGAAAAAGACTGAATCCGGTTCTTTGTGCGGTCAATTGAACAGTATATAATAATATGAAAAGAAACATTTTTCTGTTATGGATATGCCTGGCTATGGCCGGCAGCCTTTTCCAATCCTGCTATGACGAGAGTAATAAGTATGGTAACGGATTAGTCGACTCGGCTTTCCGCAACATCAGTACGGACACCAGCACAGTGACGGTTACCGCCCTGCTGATCGACTCGTTGGAGACTTCCGGCAAATCTCTTGTCATGTTAGGTGAATACACTCATCCTGTATGGGGCAAAATATCCTCCTCCAGCTATGTGGCTTATAACTGCCCGTCATACACGACCGATATCGATGCCCAGGTAGTACTCGACTCACTGGTCCTTTCTTTTAATTACGGAGGATATTATGTAGGTGACACCTTGCCGGCTCAACGGATCAACATACATAAGCTGACCGAAAAAGTGAGATTGAACGATAACGGTTATCTCTATAACACCTCATCGTTCGCCTACGAAACAGAGCCATTGGCCACCAGCACGTTCATCCCCCGGCCCCAAAGCGGGGAAAAGCTACTGGTACGTCTGCCCGATGAGATGGGACAGGATTTTCTGACCCGTTTCCACAAAAGGGATATCCAGGTCAGCTCCGACTATTTTGAAGATTACTTCAAAGGGCTCGTCGTCATACCGGAAGTTACGGGCAACCAGTCGCTGCTCTCTTTCCAGGTTGCAGACAGTTCGGCGACGTTGGTCCTTCATTACCACATCATCGACGAAAAGGAGAATGAACAGGTATTGACATTCACCCCTAACACGACTACCCAGTTCAACCATATCGACCACGACCGCACAGGTACAATTATGGAACCTTTTCCGGCAGGGCAGAAAGAGATACCGTCTGCCTTACTTGATAACCGAGGCGTTCTTTTCGGTGGTCTGGGATGGTACACGCGTCTGGAATTTCCTTTTATCAATAACATCCTGATGCAAGGTGAACAGGTTGCTATCGAAAGTGCCTTGCTGAAAATCTACCCTGAACCCGGCACGTTCTCCGGAACCAACGCACTCCCCGACAGTATTTATCTCTATATCGCCGATGAGAACAATGTTGTCACCGATGCCGTAACGGATTATCTGGGAACAGCCGTACAAAGCGGTACTTTAGTGAAAGACGACACATACGACGAAAACACCTATTACTATTTCGATATCACAGACTTTATGCAACAGGAACTGGGAGCTTTCGGGATGTACAAACACAACCTGCAACTGGTGTTCAATGAAGACACTTATACGACATCGTTCCGCAACCTGACTTTCAGTGACCAGCAGGGCCGTTCTCCTATTGTCTTACAGCTAATCTACAAAATATATGAAAGTTATTAAATATCTGATCCTTTTCTTTCTGCCGGTCGTAACTGCCAATGCTCAAAACATTATGACCTCCTCGCCTTATTCGATGTTCGGACTCGGTGAGATCGTAACGGGTTTATATGGTTCCAATTCTGCTATGGGAGGCGTATCGACCGGTATGCGCGATGCCTGGCTGATCAATACGGAAAACCCGGCCGGACTGACCGGACTCGACACGCTCCGCCTCTTTGCCGAGACTTCGGCATTCCTGAAAAGCGAATCTTACCGGTCGAAAAGCGGTAGCAGCCATGCCTTCACCGGTAATGTATCGGCCTTTTCCCTGGCTGGACGCATTATTCCCCGCTGGTATATGGCAGCCGGCCTGACACCTTATTCATCGGTCGGTTATTATTTCCAGAGTACACAACCGCTGGAAGGATCGCCCGATTCATACTATACCAGTATATTCGAAGGATATGGCGGACTTTCCAAAGTCTACCTGACAAACGCCTTCATGCTGACTAAAAACCTTTCGGTCGGTGTCAATGTAAGTTACATATTCGGCAACACGAAACTCACGGAAAGCCAAAGCGACATTTCAGTTGAAAACAGAATGTACACACATAATTTCTATGCCGACTTCGGATTACAGTATCACCGCCAACTCAACCGCGATGCATCCTTTACGGTAGGGGCTGTCTACGGATATAAACAACGGCTGAAACTGGAAAACTCGATCGCCATTACTTACAGCAGCAACGAGACAGAACAAAGCAAGAAGAATACGACGCAATACCTGCCGCAATATTTCGGAGTTGGAGGTTCGTTGGCTTATAAGAAATGGACGTATGCCCTCGACTACAGCCTCCACCAATACAGCTGTCTCTCATCGGGCGACAGCCGGGTAAAGTTCAAAGATTCGCATGAGTTGAAAATGGGTATCAGCTATTTCCCGGACGGATATACGTCGGGAAGTTACTGGAAACGGATCACGTACAAAGCCGGAGTAGATCTATCGACTCCCTACATGCAGATCAACGGACAGACCGGTTACTCGTACCGGGTGAGTGCAGGAATGGGACTGCCGGTAATGAACGGACGTATCAATGCAGCTTTTTATTATGACCGCACACAACTGAAAAATAATGTGTTCGGACGGGAAGCCTTCGGAGTAACGGTTTCATATACATTGAGCGAGTTATTCTATAAACTGAAGTTATAATTTATCACAGGAATGCCCCTGATCCGGAGAGTAGAGCCGCCGATCCGGCATGCCTGTGATAACAGGGATAGCACTATAGTGTCAGTGCATGCCACACTATTGTGTCAGCACACGTCACACTATAGTGCCGGAGAAGTAATATTCATCAGTAGTAAATTACTTTGAAGACGTCCCGCTTTCCAGAATACTGACAATCGAGAATAAGGTAAAGCAAATGCCTCCCAGACCGGCCAACACACGTGCCGGGACGAAATAGTAAGCATGAACCGAACCCAGTTCAAACAGAAATGCGGAGAGGAACAGACAAGTCAATGCCGTGAAAATAGGTATCAACGGGATACGGTTGGACAATTTGAATTCGTGCCTCCATATCTTCGACAACAAAATCACTTTACTGGATATACTGTAACAAACCAGTCCCAGCCCTATCATTATATAACCGGTCGTCCCGTTTGCCGGATTAGCAGTTGCCAGGATCAGGATAATCCCCCAGACAACACAAATACTTCCCATGATCAATACCATAACCGGCCAGAACTCCCGTTCGGTGGGTGTAAAAATATTCCTGATCTGCCGGGCGATCGTCGCTACCAAAGCAATCAGGCTGGTACAGATACAAGCCAGGCCGATCATGACATGCCCTGCTACAAAATATTCCGAACCACGATCACTCCCGGCCAACAACCAAAAGGCCCACACCCAGGCAACCAGCGCGATCAGGCCGGCAATGGCGATCAGGGTCAGCCCCTGAGCACGGGTAAAAGCTTCGGGCGGAACATCATGGTCCGTCTTTTTCGCATTGACGGTAATCATCGTAAACCGGGTGGAAGAAGTTGCCGTAGTCGATACGCAGGCGGTGATCAACCCTACCCCGCAAATCACATGGCCGGCAACAAAGGAAGATGCATCGGGCGACCGCATGATACAGCTCCCCGCCATCACGGTCAGAAGGGCTGACAAATACCCCAGTGCCGGAAGCGCATACCGGCTTATCTGCCCAAACGTATGGATGATCTGCCGGATAATCGTTGCCGCAGTCGAGAACAGTGCGATACAGATCATTCCCAGGGAGAATATCACCGGGCCTGCAACAAACCGACTCGGGTCTGTTCCATACGCCAGAACGAACCATCCATAACCGAAACAAAACAGGGCCATCAGCAGAGGTATCGCCCTGAACAGAACACTAATGCCGTAATTCATAGTCTATTTGTTTTTTAATTTTCATCCAAACAGACAGGATTACGGCATTGTTCCTCAAATTACATTTTTATAGAATCTTTTTAGTTATCAGGAGCTGACAGCCTTATTCCTGTAAGGCCAACCGCCCCATCAATGCAGGCAGGTAAGAGTCGCTGATCGGAATCAGTTCGTCACCGATGCGTATCCGCTTCCGCTCAATATAGCTGATATGCGAGAGAGATACGATATAGGAACGGTGTACCCGGCAGAACAAACCGTCCGCCAGATTTTCCTCAAAACGTTTCAGGCTTACCTGCGACAGGAGTGGCTTGCCCGTAGTACGGTGAATCTTCACATAATCGCCATAGCCCTCCAGGAAAAGGATATCTTCCCTGCGAAGACGAATGATCTTACTTCCTTCCCGAACAAAAACGGGTTGTTCGGTTTGTTCCCTGTGCAATACATCATGCACATCCGCCAATGCTTTATCCAACTTCTCAAAATAGCCCATCAAGGCGTTCAACGTAGAAGCATCCCCATCGAAAGTAATACATTTCAACATAGTTCCGTATCTTTTAAGTTTATGCTACAAATAAATAAGAAAGTTCGGTGAACAAAGGTTAAGGGCCGATAAATGGTACAACTTAGTCGGTGAATCGCCCAAAGGGGCGGGGCGAAAAAATTTACCGGAATGATGCAGTATTTCATCCGTTCACTCTTCCATCAGTATCCATTTCTTAAAAACAGGGGTCTTTGTCTTGCTGATAATGATACGTTCGGGAATAGGCAAAATGAGATTGACGGACAAACGGCTTCCGAACCACAAGTCGATATCTTTAATCGCTTTCCGGGAGATGATAAACTGGCGGTTTGCCCGGAAGAAATGCCTCTCGTCGAGTTGATCGCCCAAGGCATCCAACGTACGGTCTACCGGATGCTGTTTGCCATCGGAGGTATAAGCCGTCACTTTTTCATTTGCCGTATAGAAATACAGGATATCTTTTACCTGCAAAGGATAAAACTTATCTGTCAGCATGATAAGCAAACTTTTGATCACATGGCGTCCCTGTATGACATCGTTGGTCTGCCGGATATGGGCCAGGCGTTCCTCGGGACTGAACAGGCGAAGTTTGCTCAAGGCACGTTCCAGTGAAGTAAGCGTTACGGGTTTCAACAGATAGTCGATACTGCTCACCTGGAAGGCTTGCAAAGCATACTCATCATAGGCCGTAGTAAAAACAACCGGGGCTTCGATCTCGACCTGTTCGAATATTTTAAAAGCGGAACCGTCTGCCAGATGGATATCCATAAAGATGATATCCGGTTGAGGGGCCGTATGGAAATAGACCACACTTTCTTCTATACTTTCCAGTTCCGCTACTATTTCGATCGGGATAATGGAGTTTTGAGCCAATATCGCTTTCAGGGTGCTTACCGCAGCCGTTTCATCTTCTATTATTACAGCATTCATACGATCTATTTTGGTTTATAATAATCTGGAGCTTATTCATACCGGTTTATTCGATAAAGGAAGGGACACTTTGAAATATTCTTTCCGGTTGGAGATATTGATATCTTTACCGGTCAGCAAACGGTAACGCCCCCAGAGATTCTTTAAGCCGATACCGCTACTGTGTTCCTCCTCAACCTTCGGCTGAACTTTATTGGAGACCACCAACATGTTCTCCCCTGTAGTATAAATGTCGATTTGCAACGGATACTGCTTGCTGATCACATTATGTTTGACTGCATTTTCAATTAACGGCAGTACGCTCAGGATAGGAAGCGACCAAAGTAGCAGGGCCGGTTCGGCCTGTATGGAAAAAAACAGTTTGCCTTCATAGCGTACCCCCAGCAGATAAGTATAGGCTTTTACGAACTGTAATTCTTCTGCCAGCGTAACCATTTCCTTCTTATTGCTTTGGAGGATATACCGGAATACATTCGACAGTTCATCCAGATAAGTCAGTGTCTGTTCCTTTTCTCCATTACGGATCAGCGAATTAAGACCATTGAGTGAATTAAAGAAAAAATGGGGATTGATCTGTCCCATCAGGGCGTTGTATGATGTTTGCAGCTTTTCCGTTTTCAACTGTTCATATTCCAGCATCATCTGTTGTTTACCGCTGAGTAGACGGATCAGGAGCACACTCAGAAGTACGGTCAATAAAACAAACAGATGCTCCGTGAGTTGCGGATGAAAAAAGAAGGGAGGTGATGCCATCCGGCTAATGGCTACAGTCTCCATCCGGTCTCTCGCCTTCGAAACAGGCCGCCCGTATCCCGGTATGATCTTATCGGAAGAAGATACCTTCACATTCGGGACATCCTTTATAATAAACTCGTGAATCTCCATATCTTGCGCCAGAAATTCACTCTGGGCAAACGGGTAGACCGTCAGAAGCCCCAGCCCGACAAGAAAACTGACTGCCCCGGCAAACAAGACTACTTTATATTCTTTTAGCTTCAACAGTTTATCCCCCACCTTATACATCTGTACATCCACCATAAAAAGAATGAAGGCAAACAGGAAAAACCAAACCAAAGGGAAATAAAAGAAATAACCATGCAACAGTACAGGAGGCGCCATCATATATTTGTCATTCGTCATATTGACCGCATGATCATAACTACGCATCAACATCGGGAAATTGACAAAAAGGGTCAATAGTACGGATATTGTAAAACCAATCAACAACTCACTCTTTCCGGAACGTAACATACAGGACTAATTTATAGGACGTAAAGATAACGTTCCCCGCTTACATGAAAAATTCCTATCGACGAAACGGACAAAAACATCGGTGAAACGTCCCTTTTCCAATGAAACCTGTATCCAACAAAAAAGCCACCCGAATAAATCGGATGGCTTTTTGTATGGCAATTAAATCCAAACGGATTAGAATCTTCTTTCTTTGATTCTTGCTTTCTTACCTGTAAGAGCACGCAGGTAATACAATTTAGCACGGCGTACTTTACCCAGCTTGTTAACAGTGATGCTTTCGATGAACGGTGATTCGATCGGGAAAATTCTCTCTACACCAACGTTTTCAGACATCTTACGAACAGTGAAACGTTTCTTGTCACCATGTCCTGAGATACGGATCACTACGCCTCTGTACTGCTGGATACGTTCTTTGTTACCTTCTTTAATACGGTAAGCTACTGTAATAGTGTCACCACTCTTGAATGAAGGATACTCCTTCTTTGTAGCAAACGCTTCTTCTGCAATCTTAATTAAATCCATTGTTTTATAGCTTTTTAATTGTAATTTAAAATGAAACGCAATATAACGGGCGACCTGTCCCGACAGAGATTGCGCAAAGCGGATGCAAAGTAACGAAAGATTTATTTGATACGCAAATAGATTGAAGAATATTTGCGTCACTCGTATAAAACCTCGGCAGATTTGTTTATTTTTGGAGAATAATAATGATTACGTGAAGATGAGGAAGATACTTACAATACTGTTTTGCTCTGTGTGTTTACTGACTGCCAAAGCACAGACTATACCCAATATGTACCGCAACGTCGATCAGGCAAAAATGAATCACTGGGTTGATTCCGTATTCGATACAATGACTTACGACGAACGGATAGGGCAACTCTTTATGGTCATCGCCGAACCGAAATCGGAGAACCGCAATATGCAACGGCTGATGCGGTATGTGAATGAGATAAAGGTCGGCGGGATCCTTTTCCATAAAGGGAATCCGATCACCCAGGCGGAAGTGACCAACCGGCTGCAGAAAGCATCTCGTGTCCCGATGTTCGTTTCGCTGGACGGGGAATGGGGGCTGTCCATGCGACTTAGCGGAACGACCCGTTTCCCGAAGAACATGATGCTGGGAGCTATCGAAGATGATAAACTGATCACTGAATATGGCCGGGAAGTAGCCCGCCAGTGCAAAGAGATGGGGATACAAATAAACTTTGCCCCAGACATAGATGTGAACAGCAATACAGACAATCCGGTCATCGGCCTGCGCTCTTTCGGTGAGAATCCGCGGGCTGTGGCCGACAAGGGAATTGCGTATGCCCGCGGACTGGAAGGTGCAGGCATCATCTCCGTTGCCAAACATTTTCCCGGACATGGCGATACAGCGGAAGATTCACATAACACGTTACCGGCCGTCCACCACGACCGGGCACGTCTGGACAGTGTCGAACTATATCCTTTCAAACGATATATCTATGATGGTTATGCGGGGATCATGACCGGACATCTCTATATCCCGGCATTGGATAAAACCCGTAACCTGCCTTCTTCCCTCTCCCGCCCTATCGTCACCGGACTGCTGAAAGAGGAGCTGGGCTTCAGAGGTCTGTGTTTCACTGACGCACTCGCTATGAAAGGTGCAACCACCCGCAAATCGGATAACCCGTCGGTGAAGGCGTTGTTGGCTGGAAATGATATTTTGCTGGCACCGGCAGCTCCGATCAATGACTTTACCGCTGTCAAAGAAGCGATCGACGAAGGTATCCTCAGCATAGAAGACATTGAGGCTAAATGCATAAAAATCCTTCAATATAAATATATTACCGGACTGAACAACTATCGTCCGGTCGACACGAAAGGGTTAAGCAAACGACTGAACTCACCGCATGCCGCCTGGCTGGCAGCCAAGCTCAACGCGGAAGCAATCACTTTGTTGAAGAACGAAGAGAATATAGTTCCGCTCAAACAATTGGATAAAAAAAAGATTGCAGCTTTGTCTATCGGTGCATCCGTCGGAAATGAGTTTCAGGAAATGCTGGGACGCTATGACAGTGTTGCTTGTTTTAGCATCAGCCGCAATTCAACTGCCGCACAAGTTCAGAACATCTATAAACAACTGGAAAAATACGATGTAATCATCTGCGGCATACATACTGTCCGTATCCCCGAAAGTCTGTTACTCCGTCAGTTAACCACCAAAAAAGAAGTAGTCTTCGCTTTCTTTACCCTGCCTTATTCCTGTAAAGAATATAAGAGTTCCATCATGAAGGCCAAAGCGGTTGTCATGGGATACGAAGGTACCCCTCTTGCACAGGAATATGCTGCACAAGTCATTTTCGGAGGAGTCCCGGCCAAAGGCAAGCTGCCTGTCACGATTCCCGGACTATTCCATGCCGGTTCGGGTATCTTTACTGAAAAGACACGGCTCGGCTACCATGAACCGGAAGAAGTCGGAGCCAATGCCGTACGTCTGGACGTTATCGATGCGATTGCTGAAGACGGACTCGAACAAAAAGCCTATCCCGGCTGTCAGGTACTGGTAGCTAAAGACGGAATGATCATTTACGATAAATCATTCGGCTATTTTGATTACGACCAGAAACAGCAAGTAGAAGAAAATTCCGTCTACGACCTCGCCTCTGCCTCCAAGGCAGCAGGTACATTATTAGCGGTAATGAAAGCCTACGATGAAAAGAAGTTCACCCTCAATAACAAAATATCGGATTATATTCCTGAATTGAAGGACTCCAATAAAAAAGACCTGAATATAAAGGAACTGCTTTATCATCAGTCGGGGGTTATCTCCACAATCAACTTTTACCTGGATGCAATTGATAAAGACAGCTATAAAGGCAGTCTTTACAGCCGCGAAAAGAATGCTACACATCCGGTACGCTTCGATGCCAAGACCTATGTCCGCAACGACTTCAAATACTTGCCGGAACTGGTGTCTTCCACCCAAAAGCCGGGATTTACCACCGAAGTCGCCCGCAACTTCTACCTGCACGACTCTTTCAAAGATAGTATCATGCAGGATATAAAAGACTCACGGCTCGGTACACGCGGAAAGTACGTATATAGCTGTGTCAACTTCATCATGCTGAAAATGATGGTGGAAAATCAGATGAAACAGCCGATGGACCAGTTGCTTCATAACGATTTCTACAGCCGGTTGGGAGCCTGGCACACGACCTATAACCCACTCCAAAGAATGGACAGCCTGCAAATCGTCCCAACCGAGAATGACCAGTTCGTACGCCGCCAGTTATTACGCGGTTATGTACATGACGAGGCTGCCGCCTTCCAGGGAGGTGTATCCGGTAACGCCGGACTGTTTTCGAATGCCAACGACCTGGCGAAAGTTTTACAGCTTTTCCTGAACCAGGGCACATACGGCAACGAACCATACTTGTCAGCAGAAACCTGCCGCCTTTTCACTCAAAGCAAAAGCCCGACAAGCCGCCGCGGACTGGGTTTCGACAAGCCTGCCGTCGGAACGCACAAAGGTTCCCCCTGCAGTAACCTGACACCGCCTTCGACGTATGGCCATACAGGTTTTACCGGAACTTGTTTCTGGGTGGACCCGGATAATCAGTTACTTTATATATTCCTCTGCAACAGGGTTAATCCGTCACGGGCCAACAACAAACTCAGCGCCTTAGATATCCGTACACGCATACAGGATGCAATCTATAAGGCGATTGATAGGAAAAGCCAAAAAGATTAGTATTTTTGCACCACCTTATTATAACAACATTAATTACTAAAACAAATAAAGTATGCTATTCGGACACGGTGATGACTTTTACAATTCGCAGAATGAAGTGAAGATAAACTTCAGTTCTAACGTATGGCACGGTGCTAACCTTGATAAACTCAAGGAACATCTTAATGAACAGTTCAGTAAACTGACACGTTATCCGGAGCCGGATGCTGCATCACTGAAAAGACTGCTTGCCCGCCGGTATGAAATAAAAGAAGAAAATGTAGTGGTGACAAACGGTTCGATCACTGCCTTCTATCTGATCGCCCAGGCATGGAAAGGGGCTAAATCCACCATTGCCGTACCTTCATTCTCGGAATATGAAGATGCTTGCCGCCTGCATGAACATGAAATCAATTTCTTCTCTACCTCCGATGATCTTTCGGAACTTTCTCTGGAAGGACAGGATTTCTGCTGGATATGTAATCCTAACAATCCGGACGGAAAACTGCTTCACCGTTCTGAGCTTCTGAGGTTGATCGCAGCTAACCGCAATACAAAGTTTATCATCGACCAGGCTTACGTCGCCTTTACGACAGAAGACATGTTGAAACCATCCGACGTAAAGAACAACCCGAACCTGATCCTGATCCAGTCTATATCGAAAGCATACAATATTCCAGGATTACGTATCGGCTATCTGGTCGCTTCTCCTGAAATAGCAGCGGAAGTAAACAAATATATCATCCCCTGGTCGGTCAATGCCATCGCACTCGAAGCCAGCAAATACATCCTGATTCATCCGGCTCAGTTCACCCTGCCTATCCGCAAATGGCAACGTGAAACAGCCGAACTGATCTATCAGCTGAATAAATTCGACAATCTGGAAGTGATACCGACGGCCACAACATTCTTCCTTGTCCGCCTGAAAAAAGGGACAGCAGCCGAACTGAAAAAGTATTTATGGGACAATTATGGTATCCTGATCCGCGATGCATCCAACTTCCGCGGACTGGATGAAACGTATATCCGCCTGTCCACCCAGACAACAGTAGAGAATCAGATTCTGATCGATGCGATCCGCGAATGGTTCGCCCAACTATAAGTAAAGAGTTGATTTACAATTTATAATTCAATCCCGGCATATCTATCAGATTGACATGCCGGGAATGTTTTTTCAGTTCTAAACGATTAAGATCGTTATTCCCACCATCTAAAAGACAACCTTCCTGGTATTAAATGTAAAAGTCCGTACATCTTTACAGGTAATGCATGCTTTTCTTTTTCGTAAAGTACACAATACACATATGTAACCCATGCCTTACAAAAATAAAACAGAGACCTTACTTATATCAAAGTCATAAGAAAAACGGTTAAAAGTCATATGCTTAACGATTAATATACAGGATAAAATTGCTTAATCCTCAATACCCGGCACCAAACTGTATACAACAAATAAAACAACAAGAAAAAGAGAACGATCTATAATATCCTTTATAGAAACTTTTATCTTTGTAAAGAATTACCAGTATCGTCTTGAGTTTGAACACTCCGGTCGATAAGAGATCCGAATTATACACATTAATATTAATATAAAAATATCGATTCTATGAATCTTTGCAACCGACTTTTACGACAACTGACTATATGCCTTTTTTGTCTTTTTACAGTCATTAATTTACAGGCACAGATCAGCGAGGGAGGCCTGCCGCCTAGTTTCCAGTTCAAATCAAACTTGCGAAGTACAGAGCAAGCCATACAAATCCCGGTAAATTTCAGTGTCGAAGACCTAAAAGCTGTCGATGCATGGCATGTTAGCCAAGGTGCTCCGCTGTGTATTGCCAAAGTAATCGACACCGACTTCAACATAGCGAACGACGGAGACTGGATCACCTTACCTGATGGTCAGCAAGTATGGCAGTTACATCTGCAGGCGAAAGATGCAATTGCCCTGATCTTCTATTATTCCGACTTCTACATTCCGGAAGGAGGCAAATTGTATATTTACAATGCAAACAAAACCCAGGTATTGGGAGCCTATACTAACCGTACACATCCTCAGAACGGAGCTTTTGCAACCGAACTTATCGCAGGTGATGAAGCTGTACTGGAATATGTACCCGCCCCCTCTGGAAAAGAAGTGCTTCTGCGAATCGACAAGGTAGGATACGGATACAACCACTTATCCATTGAAGTCCCCGGTGCCGGTCAGTCAGGTCCTTGCCAGGTTAACATCAATTGCGAAGAGGGAGACAGCTGGCAACTCCAAAAGAAAGGAATCATTCAGATGATACAATTGATAGACGATGCCACCTATATCTGCTCTGCTTCTTTGATAAATAACACAGCGAAAGATAAAAAGCCTTATGTATTAAGTGCCTTCCACTGCTCACAGAATATGTCTGGAACAAAGGAGGCTACCGACGAAGAGCTGAATCAATGGTTGTTTTATTTTCACGAAGAACACTCGGGTTGCGATAACGAATCACCGATCCTTCCGATCAAAACCATGGTCGGTTGTACCCGAAAAGTAGCTATCCCTGTCGAATACGGTTCAGATGGCCTGCTCCTGTTATTGAATCAGAATATACCGGACGATTACGATGTGTTTTTCAATGGATGGGATCGTATAAACAAACCTTCTCTCTCCGGAGTCGGAATTCACCATCCGGCAGGCGATTATATGAAGATATCCACTTACGGTAAATATCCCACAGAATCAGCAACCTGGAAGAATAGAGACACATGGCAAACAGGAGCGAAAAACGCTCATTGGAATGTCATCTACGATGCAACCCCCAACGGACACGGAGTAACCGAAGGCGGTTCTTCCGGTTCACCGCTGTTCAACAGTAATGGATTAATCATCGGGACATTGAGCGGAGGTAACTCCAGTTGCGAAGACCCCGAAGGCATAAACCTATATGGCAAATTATCCTTCCACTGGAATAAATACAGCGAAAACAATACAGGCCGGATGGATCTCTGGCTTGACCCATTGCAAACGGGAGTAACCACGCTGTATGGAATGACGCAAACGGGGGAAACGATAGGAAGTAACTATAAAGGCCCCGCCGATCTGACATATCAGGAAACAGACAACAGAGATATTTTATTGAAATGGTCGGCTCCCTTATACGATCAGTTAGCAGGATGGGGTACGTCAAGCCGTTACAATCAATACGGATTACGAGGGGAACCTTTCTATTTCGCACAAAAATGGGATACGAGCGACTTGTCCCCCGTGCATAAGAAAACGATTACACACGTCTGCATCTATCCGGTATCGAATGTGACATACGGTATATATATCAAGCAAGGAAATCGTATCTATGAAGAAGATGTCATCGAATCCGATCCTGACAAATTCAATTCGGTCAAACTCAAAACTCCCTTTGTAATCGATTCTAATCAGGAGCTACTGGTAGCCATCCATGTGAAAGAATATGGCAATGACGTTTATCCGGCTTTCGTTGATGAGGGACCGGCAATAGATGGAAAAGGAAATATTTATTCGTTAGACGGAAAAGAATGGAAAACTTTCGCAAAGGAGGAGTTAAATGCCAATACACTCCTGGCCATTAACATTTCATCTCAAGATGGTGAATTAACTTCAAACTATACGGCAACCGGTATGCGACGCATACCGGTTACTCCAGCCGAACCCTCGGAGACACGTCGGTTGTCAGTCAAAAGATCAAATGTTGTTTCTGATTTGCCCGAAAGTTCCCTGATCACAGCTTTCCCTGAATTGACGGAATATAAGGTGTATCAGGATCAATCTCCACTAGCGACACTGCCGGGCTCACAAACACAATATACGGTCAAAAACAGAATCTCCGACGTATCGCTGTTTCAGGTATCGGCCCTCTATGGAAAAGAGGAAAGTCTTCCCGTCAGTGCCCGAATAGAAACAAGCGTCAGCAACGAACTGACACCGGTTAAAGAGGAAATAGATATTCACCCTCGTGTATTCAGCGAAGAAGTTCAGATACAAAATCACCAGCAGGTAAAGGTGTTGGAAGTTTATTCTTCAGATGGCAAACTGGTACGGAAAATACAACATCCGAACAACACTCTGAACACCAGCAGCCTATCCACTGGTGTTTATATCTTCAGGCTTTCTACTGAGGAAGGGACAAAGACCATACAAGGTATAAAGCACTAAAGGATAAATCTGCATATACATAAAAAGCCTCTCTGATAATTCTACCAGGGAGGCTTTCAAATATATATCAAATCTATTTCTTACTTTTTGTAAGTCTTATAGCCATAGACAGCCAGGTTGCCCAATTCTTCTTCAATGCGAAGCAGCTGGTTATACTTAGCCATACGGTCTGAGCGGCTCAACGAACCGGTCTTGATCTGTCCTGAATTAGTAGCAACAGCGATGTCGGCAATCGTAGCATCTTCCGTTTCTCCTGAACGGTGTGAAGTTACAGAAGTATATCCGTTACGGTGAGCCATCTCGATAGCATCCAGTGTTTCGGTCAATGTACCGATCTGGTTTACTTTGATCAGGATAGAGTTGGCACAACCTTCTTCAATACCTTTTTTGAGGAATTCTACGTTTGTAACAAACAAGTCATCACCCACCAGCTGAATACGGTCACCCAAAGCCTTGGTTAACTTCTTCCAACCTTCCCAGTCGTTTTCATCCATACCGTCTTCGATCGAGTCGATCGGATATTTATTTACTAATTCGGTCAGATATAATACTTGTTCGGCAGCTGTACGCTTTGCACCATTCGGACCTTCAAATTTGGTATAATCGTAAGTTCCTTTCTTATCATAGAACTCAGACGAAGCACAGTCCATAGCAATAGTTACATCCTTACCCGGCTCGTATCCGGCAGCCTTAATTGCAGCCATAATAGAACCCAGTGCATCCTCTGTTCCGTTAAGAGCCGGAGCAAAACCTCCTTCATCACCAACAGCAGTACTCAGACCACGATCGTGTAAGACTTTCTTCAATGCGTGGAATACTTCGGCTCCCATACGCAAACCTTCACGGAAACTCTTCGCGCCTACCGGGCGGATCATAAATTCCTGAAATGCAATCGGAGCATCGGAGTGCGAGCCTCCATTGATAATATTCATCATCGGAACAGGCAGCACATAAGCATTCGTTCCGCCGATATAACGGTAAAGCGGTTGGTCCAGATAATTGGCGGCAGCTTTAGCTACGGCAAGCGAAACACCCAGCATGGCATTGGCTCCCAGCTTAGACTTCGTCTTTGTTCCGTCCAAAGCGATCAGTTTATGGTCGATCTCACGCTGGTTCAAAGCACTCATACCGATAATTGCAGGCGCAATAATCTTGTTCACATTATCGACGGCTTTCAGAACACCTTTGCCGCTATAACGTTTTTTATCGCCATCACGAAGTTCGATTGCTTCGTTTTCACCGGTTGAAGCACCAGAGGGAACAGCAGCACGGCCAAACGCACCACATTCAAGAAGTACATCTACTTCTACTGTCGGATTTCCACGGGAATCAAGGATTTCTCTACCTATTACTTTTTCAATTTTCATAACCTAAATATTTAGTATTCTATTATTTTTCACTCAGTACAAATATAACAAAGTTTACATGTCGATTGTTGCCAAGTCCTCATAGAGTTTTTCGATGAATAAATAGAATACTTTCTTTTACGATTCAATATTTTATCTAAATTTGCGATAAGAATTAGTTGATATTTTTTCCTAAAAAGTTTCAACCATTTGCATCTGCCAAATGTTTTAACACAAAAGTCCTTTTTTGGTTGGGTTATGAAAAAGATTCTATCCATATTGACACTCCTTATTCTGGTCCTTACCGGCCAGGAGGTTGCGTTCAATGCAGATAGCGGAACGATAGTCCAAGAATGTACCCTGGACGATGACGAAAGTTCCTCTTCTCCGGATATAGAGCTTAAGAAGTTTGAAGTAGGAAAAGTACCCCTCGAGTCTCATGATATAACAACCCGTACTATATCGGCTTCTGACAACTACGAACGACTGTTCAAATTATCGAACAACAATAAAAACCTTCTCCTCCTACATCTGAAAGGTCAAGCTATACAATATAAAGTATCAGAGACTTTATCTACTATTCAAACCATAAACTACTCTTCGCTTCGTAAATGTGGAAATCTTTGGATCTACGTTTTACGAAAACTCGTTATTTGATATTATAGATTAAACAACTGTAATCGATGGTTATGCCTTTTTTGTAAGGTATGATCCGAATGCACATTCCCTTATTTGTGCACTCAGACTATTATTTTCTGTTTATTATCTCCAATATAATATCAAAATTATGAAAACAAATAAATCTGTTATATTAAAAACATCCAACGGCGTATCAGCCGGTATCGTTATTATCGTTTGCTTTATCCTGGCTGTATGTTTCTTTGAATTCGTCCTGGGTAATCCATCTAACTTCATGGATAATAATCCTGACAACCATCCGCTTCCCGGAAATTATGCAGGTACGATCTATAAAGGGGGTTATATAGTTCCTGTTGTAATCACTCTTCTATTGACTGTTATTACATTAAGTGTAGAACGTTTCATCGCTATCAGTCGCTCCAAAGGGAAAAAAGGATTGATGGGGTTCGTGCAGACCATAAAGAAAGACCTGGAAGAAGGTAATCTGGATGCCGCAAAAGCAGCCTGTAAAGAACAGCAAGGCTCCGTTGCCAATGTCGTTAACGCAGCTCTGACACGCTATGCGGATGTAGAACAAAGAGCAGACCAGACAAAAGAACAAAAGATGGTCATCATTCAAAAAGAGATTGAAGAAAGTACGGCGCTGGAATTACCGACTATGGAACAGAACCTGCCTGTCATCGCTACGATCTCAACGTTAGGTACCTTGTTTGGGTTGCTGGGAACCGTATTAGGTATGATCCGTTCGTTCGCCGCTTTGGCTAATGCAGGTGCTCCCGACTCCGTTGCTTTGTCTACTGGTATCTCTGAAGCGCTGGTTAATACGGCTTTAGGTATCGCCACCGGTGCCATGGCCATCATCTCATACAACTATTTCACCAGTAAAATAGATAATATTACCTATGCTATTGACGAGATAGGCTTCTCTATCGTACAGACATTCGCCGCTAAACACTGAAGCATATGCCTAAGATCATAGTAAAACGCAAAAGTACATTCATTGACATGACGGCAATGAGTGACGTAACGGTATTGCTGCTTACTTTCTTTATGCTGACATCTACCTTTATTCAGAAAGAACCGGTTATGGTAACGACACCGGGGTCTGTTTCCGAAATCAAAATACCGGAAACAAATATTCTTTCAATCCTGGTAGACCCGGACGGGAAAGTATTTATGAGCCTGGATAAACAGGAAGATAAGGCAAATGTATTGAAGATGCTGGGAAAAGATTATGGTATAAACTTTACCGACAAAGAAATATATGAATTCAGTCTGCTTCCTTCCTTCGGTGTTCCTATCCAGAATATGCAGGAGTTTCTGAATCTCCCGGGATCCGAACAAGACCGGTTAATAGTCAACTACGGAATCCCGGCCGACAGTACCAACAACCAGTTTAAAGCGTGGGTTCAACATGCCCGCGAAGTAAACCGTGACCTGGTGATTGCCATTAAAGCCGATCAACAGACTCCTTATCCGAAGATTAAGAACATTATGAACACATTGCAGGACTTGAGGGAAAACAGGTATAACCTGATCACTACTCTCAAAAATGTACCTGACAATGCCTAAACAACAAACGTTATGGCAGAAGTAAATACAGATAAAGGAAAAGGCGACGGCAAGAAAGGTAAACAGAAAAAGGTGAATATCCGTGTGGACTTTACTCCGATGGTGGATATGAACATGTTGCTGATTACTTTCTTCATGCTCTGTACTTCGCTCAGCAAACCGCAGACCATGGAGATCAGTATGCCGTCGAAAGACCATGTGACGGAAGCCGAACAGACGAAAGTAAAAGCCTCCAAAGCCATCACTCTTATACTGGGTGAAGACAGCAAGGTGTATTACTATTTCGGCGAACCGGATTACGAACATGTTGAATCGCTGCAGACGACCGACTTCTCTTCCACCGGATTACGTAACATTCTTTTGGAACGTAACGCCTATGCCGTACAGAAGATCACGGAACTGAAAGTAAAAAAGCTGAATAAAGAAATCTCCGAAGATGAGTTCAAAAAGCAAGCCGCAGAAATAAAAGGAGGTAAAGACGCACCGGTCGTACTGATCAAAGCTACCGACGATGCTTCTTACAAAGACCTGGTGGATGCACTCGACGAAATGCAGATTTGCAACATAGGTAAATATGCGATTGTCGATATCACTGACGGAGACAAATTCCTGGTTGATAATCTAAAAAGCGGGGGCGAACTTTCCAAGGAGATCGCCCAGGCGAATAAAAAATGACGATCATGATTAATATTAATAATATAAATCTAAACTCACCGGAATGGACCAATTTGATCTTCAAAGGAAAGAATAAAGAATACGGAGCTTATGAGCTACGCAAAAATTCTTCCCGCAGACATATTCGTGCCCTGATCGCCGTTACCATCGGAGCAATCCTGGTAATGACCATTCCGGCTTTAATCAAATCTGTCATCCCGCAACATACCAAAGAGCAGGTACTGGAAGTTACAACACTTTCTAACCTGCAGATGGAAACGAAGGTGCCGGAAGAAAATCAAATTCGTAATATCGAGGCCCCTCCTCCTCCCGTACTGAAAAGTACAATCAAATTTACTCCGCCTGTCATCAAAGCGGACAAAGATGTAAGGGATGAAGAGGAGATCAAAACACAGGAAGAGCTGACCACATCCAAGTTGGCTATCTCTGTTGCCGATGTAAAAGGTTCTGACAGTGAAGACGCAATCGACATCGCCGACCTGAAAGATAACAAAGAAGTGATCGAGGAGGAAACGACTCCTTACGTAGCTGTAGAACAGATGCCACAATTCCCCGGTGGGAACGAAGCACTGTTGAAATACATCAGTACTCATTTAAAGTATCCGGTAATTGCTGCTGAAAATGGTATCGAAGGAACAGTCACACTCCGTTTTGTTGTCAGTCCGACAGGCGAAGTCACCAAGGTGGAGATCCTAAGACAGTTAGATCCATCCTGCGACAAAGAGGCGATACGTGTTATCAAGTCTCTTCCGCAATGGGTCCCGGGAAAACAAAATGGTAAACCTGTACCGGTCTATTTCACTGTCCCGGTACGCTTCAGATTGCAATAAGATGGAGGTAAAGTGTATAAATATGAGGCTTGTTTGGGGTATATCCATGATTGTGATATACCTCGGCATGTCTTTTCTTCTAATCTTCACGAACTTGTTTAACGAGAATATGTCATTCTATATGCGGATGATATTTGGTGTCTTATTCTTTTGTTACACAATATTCAGAGGATATAGGCTGGTAAAAGACAATAAACGATGAGAAATCTATTGTATATAATAATATGTATAGCGGTGTTAGCTTCATGCAACAGCAAAAATAGTAATTCGCCGGACGATACTCCTACGAGCGGTGTAATAGCAATTGCCTCCGACGGTTGCTTTACTCCGATCATAGGAGAAGAGATCGCCGTGTTTGAAAGTCTTTATAAAGAGGCTGGTATAGTTCCCTACTTCTCCGGTGAAACAGAAACGATCAACCGCTTATTACATGACAGTACACGGTTGGCAATCGCTTCACGACCGCTAACCCAGGAAGAGACTGAATATATGAACGGCAGAAAGCTATTTCCCAAAAGTATTCATATCGCAACCGATGCTATCGCTTTAATCACAAACAGACAAAATACAGACTCTCTGATCGGCATTCCGGTATTAAAAGATATACTGACAGGCAAGATCAAGGATTGGGAAGAGTTTACTACGGATAATAAGTCTGGAAAAATAGAAGTGGTATTCGACAATCCGAATTCCGGAACTGTTCGTTATGCTATTGATTCAATCTGTGGCGGAGAACCGTTGAATGGTAATCTTCATGCGATGAAAGATAACCGGCAGGTAATGGATTATGTATCTAAAACTCCGGGAGCACTGGGTATCATTGGAGTAAACTGGATCAGTAACCCACTGGATTCAACATGTATGAGTTTTCTGGACGATATAAAAGTGATGGCAGTCAGTCGATACAGAAAAGCGACCGTTACCAATAGCTTTAAACCGTATCAGGCATACATAGCCCTAAAGGAATATCCGATGACAAGGTCCGTTTACCTGATCCTGTCAGAACCGCGTATGGGACTGGCTTCCGGTTTTACCACCTTTATCACCAGCGACCGGGGACAACGGATCATTCTCAAATCCGGAATTCTTCCGGCTACACAAACTGTCCGGCTGGTCAATGTCAGAGATCAATTATAAACCCTATAAACATCAATCATTATGATAAAGAATTTATATATACTCATATTAAGCCTGATAGCGATAGCTATTCACGCAGATAACCAACAAGGAATTGCCTATTATAAAGCCGGTGAACCAACGATTGCAAGCCAGCTTTTCAATAAACAGTTAAACGGTTCTCCCGCAGAACAGGCAGAAGCGCTCTATTACCTGGGAGAAATAGCCTTCGACGCCGGAAAAACAGCCGATGCCCTTACAAACTATCAAAAAGGTTGGACTGTTTCTTCCGATTACGCTTATAATAAGGTGGGAGAAGGGAAAGTATTACTAAAAACAGACAAGGCGGCAGCCCAAAAAGCATTTGATACAGCAACCAAAGTTGATAAGAAAAATGTATCGGTTTATGTAGCCATTGCCAGAGCTTATTCAACTTATGGAATGAATTCAGAAGCAAAGACTGCCCTCGATAATGCCAAAAAGTATAACATCAATGATCCGGCTATTTACATATATGAAGGCGATATGTTAATCTGTGAAGATAAACCGGGAGATGCTGCCGGCAGATATGAACAAGCGATTCACTTCGATCCCTCCTGCAAAGAAGCTTATCTCAAATACGCAAATGTTTACCAGGGCGTTCAGCCGGCATTATCCATAGAAATGCTCCAAAAAGTAATTACAAACTATCCGGATTATCTTCCCGCCTATAATCAACTTGGCAATATTTATTCATTACAGGGAACATACTCCAAAGCGGTAGCTGCATATAAAACATATATGGCAGGAGGTCTTTACTCTATTGACAATCTGATTCATTACGCATCTGCTCTGTTCTTCAACAAGCAATATGCAGAAGCAAGTCAGGTGATTAATGAAGGGCAGGCAATCGATCCCAATAATTTCCTGTTAAAACGTCTATGCATTTATAATAACTATGAAACAAAAGCATATGAAAAAGGACTTGAAGAAATCAATACATTTTTCAATGATCCGGATGCTAAATACATATGGCAGGATTACTTATACTACGGTCGCTTACTCAACAAAGCCAAGCAGTACGATAAAGCGGCAGAAGCATTGCTAAAAGCAATAAAAGAAAACTCGGCTCACACAGAAGTGTACAAAGACCTTGCTGAAGTATACAGTAATAGTGAAAAAGATTCTGAGGCGATTAATGCCTATACACAGTATATAGAGTCATTAGGTAAAGAATCGGAAGCGGCCGATTATTATCAACTGGGTAAATATTATTATTCAGCAGCGACCAAAGACAGCTTGGAAGCCTATAATTATTTAACAAAAGCCGATAGCCTGTTTGCTATAGTAAAAGAACGTGTACCAGATAGTCATCTGGGAAGTTTATGGCAAGCGCGAACACAATCTCAACTGGATCCGGAAACAGAGCAGGGATTAGCTAAACCCTATTATGAGACCTGTATTTCTATGCTGGAAAAAAATAAAGACAAATATCGTAATGAATTGACGGAATGTTACCGCTATCTAGCTTATTATTACTATCTTAAACAAGATATGGAGAGTTCCAAATCATACTGGAATAAGATACTGGCAATTGATCCTTCTAATGCTACAGCACAGGAAGCATTGGAAAATATTAAATAAGATATTTAATATCCATACAAAACAAAGACAGCCGTCATAAAAATGACGGCTGTCTTTGTTTTATATAACTTACAGAAATTATTCTGCAGCCTTTTCTTCTGTTGCTTCTGTTGCAGGAGCTTCAGCAACCGGAGCAGCTGTTTCAGCAGCTGTAGATTTTTTACGAGAACGTCTTGTTTTCGTAGTTTTCTTAGTTGCATTATCCTTCAACATGTTTTCGTTGTAATCAACTAACTCAATGAAGCACATTGCAGCGTTATCACCTAAACGGTTACCAGTCTTAATGATTCTGGTATAACCACCCGGACGATCGCCGATCTTCTGAGCTACTTCTTTGAAAAGTTCTGTTACAGCGTTTTTATCCTGTAAAGTACTAAATACTACACGTCTTGAGTGAGTTGTATCCTCTTTACATTTTGTGATCAGAGGTTCAACAAACTTACGAAGTGCTTTCGCTTTTGCTGTTGTCGTAAAGATTCTCTTATGCTTGATCAAAGAAGAAGCCATATTAGACAGCATTGCTTCACGGTGAGTATTTGTACGACCTAAATGATTAAATTTCTTATTATGTCTCATCGCTTTACTTACTCTTTATCTAATTTATATTTCGTGATATCCATACCGAATGAAAGGTTCAGGCTTTCAAGCAGTTCATCAAGTTCAGTGAGCGACTTCTTACCGAAGTTACGGAATTTCAACAAGTCATTCTTGTTAAATTTAACCAGTTCACCCAATGTTTCAACATCTGCAGCTTTCAAGCAATTCAAAGCACGAACGGAAAGGTCCATATCTGCTAGCTTGCTCTTAAGCAACTGGCGCATGTGAAGAACTTCTTCATCGAATTCTTCATTGCCGTCAGTATCCACTGTCTCGATCGCAATCTTTTCATCTGAGAACAACATAAAATGATGAATCAGAATCTTAGCAGCTTCTTTCAACGCTTCCTTCGGATGAATAGAACCATCTGTGGCTATTTCAAGAACCAACTTTTCGTAGTCCGTCTTTTGCTCAACACGGAAGTTCTCGATTAAATACTTAACGTTACGTATAGGAGTGAAAATAGAGTCAATAGCAATAACGTGAACGTCTGCATTCGGATCTCTGTTTTCGTCAGCGGGTACATATCCGCGTCCTTTATTTATCGTTAATTCAATCTGGAAACTAGCGTTCGGATCCAAACGGCAAATAACCAGATCAGGATTCAATACTTCGAATCCGGTCAGTTGTTTACCTATATCACCGGCTTTGAACACTTCGGAACCCGAAACAGTAATACTTACTTTTTCATTCTCTATGTCGTCTACAATATGCTTGAACCGTACCTGTTTCAAGTTCAAGATAATGTTTGTTACATCCTCAATAACACCGGGGATTGTACCAAATTCATGGTCAACCCCTTCGATCTTAATGGATGTAATAGCAAAACCTTCAAGCGACGACAGGAGAATACGGCGCAGAGCATTACCTATAGTAATACCATAGCCGGGTTCCAACGGACGAAATTCAAACTTTCCGAAGAAATTGTCCGCTTCCAACATTAATACTTTATCGGGTTTTTGAAATGCTAATATCGCCATGGAAATCAATTATTATTTAGAATACAATTCTACGATCAACTGCTCTTTAATGTTTTCAGGAATGTCAGTTCTTTCCGGCAGATGCAGTAATTTTCCGCTTAAAGAAGACTGATCCCACTCAATCCAAGGATATTTGCTGTGATTGAATCCTGATAATGCATCAGCAATCACTTCCATAGACTTAGATCTCTCTCTAACACCAACGATCTGACCGGCTTTCAAAGAGTAAGAAGGAATATTTACAACCTTACCATCAACTGTAATGTGACGGTGAGAAACCAACTGACGGGCTGCTGCTCTTGTAGGAGCCATACCCAAACGGAAAACTACATTGTCCAGACGGCCTTCCAGTAACTGAAGCAGAACTTCACCGGTAATACCTTTTGAACGCTGTGCTTTTTCAAACAGGTTTCTAAATTGTTTTTCTAATACACCATAAGTGTATTTTGCTTTTTGCTTCTCGCGAAGCTGAATTCCGTATTCAGAAGTTTTTCTTTTTCTGGCGTTACCATGCTGTCCGGGAGGATAATTCTTTTTAGAAAGAACTTTATCCGGTCCGAATATAGCCTCACCAAACTTACGGGCAATTCTTGTTTTTGGTCCAGTATATCTTGCCATTTTTTTATTGTTTTAATTTTTCTGTCTGAATCTGGAACCGTGCAGCCGCGATTACAGAGAGGATAAGGTCTTTGTGCAATCTATTCACAATTCCGGATTCAATGTTCAAGAAACTATAGTTAATTATACTCTTCTCTTTTTCGGAGGACGACAACCATTGTGAGGCAGCGGAGTAACGTCAACGATTTCAGTTACTTCAATACCGGCACCGTGGATAGTTCTGATAGCAGACTCACGTCCGTTACCCGGTCCTTTTACGAATACTTTTACTTTTCTCAAACCAAGATCATAAGCTACCTTAGCACAATCTTGTGCTGCCATCTGAGCGGCATACGGAGTGTTCTTTTTAGAACTTCTGAATCCCATCTTACCTGCAGAAGACCAACTAATAACCTGACCTTCGCTATTGGCAAGAGACACAATAATGTTATTGAAAGAAGAATGAATATGAGCTTGACCGTAAGCGTCTACTTTTACGTTTCTCTTCTTTGCTGCGACTGTTTTTTTTGCCATATCAACTCTTATTATTTAGTAGCTTTTTTCTTATTTGCAACAGTTTTCTTCTTACCCTTACGAGTACGAGCATTGTTCTTTGTGCTCTGACCTCTCAATGGTAAACCAATACGGTGACGAACACCTCTGTAGCATCCGATATCCATCAGACGCTTGATGTTTAGCTGAACTTCAGAACGAAGATCACCTTCTACCTTGTACTCAGCGCCAATGACTTCACGTACTTTTGCGGCCTGATCATCTGTCCAGTCTTTCACTTTGATATCACGATCAACGCCTGCTTTCTCTAAAATAGATTTTGAAGCACTCCGACCGATACCATAGATATAAGTCAAAGCGATTTCTCCTCTTTTATTTTGTGGCAAGTCTACACCAACTATTCTTATAGCCATATTACTTACTTAGATTATTTTGCAAAAATAATAAATTATCCTTGACGTTGTTTATACTTAGGATTTTTCTTGTTAATTACGTATAAGCGACCCTTTCTTCTTACTATCTTGCACTCAGGTGTACGCTTCTTTAAAGATGCTCTTACTTTCATATCTAGTTATTTTTATTTATATCTAAAAGCAATTCTACCTTTTGATAAATCATACGGAGACATTTCCACTCTCACCTTATCACCAGGAAGAATTTTAATATAATGCATACGCATTTTTCCTGATATGTGAGCTGTAATTTCATGTCCGTTCTCCAATTCTACACGAAACATTGCATTCGACAATGCTTCTACAATAACTCCATCTTGTTCAATAGCTGCTTGTTTAGCCATATAAATCAATTTAAATTGCGTTACTTCCTAGGACTTCTTCTAAAAATTCAAATGAAGACAAAATCTGAGGACCGTCAGGTCTGATCGCTATACAATGTTCAAAATGAGCAGAGCACTTTCTGTCCTTTGTACGCACTGTCCAACCGTCCTTTTCAAAAACGATATTCTTACTTCCCATATTGATCATAGGTTCAATGCAGATACACATTCCACTACGCAATAAAGGTCCGCAGCCATATCGTCCATAATTGGGTACTTCAGGTTCTTCATGCATCTTGCGTCCGATACCATGTCCCACCAGTTCCCTTACAACAGAGTAACCTTTCGACTCACAGTATGTCTGCACAGCATGACTTACATCCCCAACACGTTTTCCTTCCACAGCCTGTTGAATTCCCTGATAAAGAGATTCTTTTGTTGTTTTCAACAATTTCTTTACTTCCGGAGCAACTTCACCTACACAAAATGTATAAGCAGAATCACCAACAAAACCATTCAATATCGTTCCACAATCGACAGATATTACATCACCTTCCTTTAAAACTGCTTTTGAGGAAGGAATACCATGTACTACCTGTTCGTTGACAGAAGCACATATTGAGTTAGGAAAACCACCATACCCTAAAAAGGCTGGAACAGCTCCATTATCCCTAATGAATTCTTCAGCAATCTTATCGAGTTGAAGAGTTGTCACCCCGGGAGCAATATGTTTTGCCAATTCTCCCAGTGTCCGACCGACCAATTGATTGGCCGAACGCATCAACTCGATTTCTTCATCTGTTTTTAAATAGATCATTCTACTAATAAGCGGCAACTGAGCCTGTACGACCCTTAATTCTTCCTGACTTCAACAAACCGTCATAATGACGCATCAACAAATGACTTTCTACTTGCTGTAATGTATCCAACACTACACCAACCAAAATCAACAAAGATGTTCCTCCAAAGAACTGTGAGAACTCCATACTAACACCGGCGATTCTAGCAAAAGCAGGCATAATAGCTACCAATGCCAGGAAGAATGCACCCGGAAGAGTAATGCGGTCCATGATTGTATCCAGATAGTCTTTGGTACTTTTTCCCGGTTTAACACCCGGAATAAATCCATTGTTTCTCTTCAAATCATCAGCCATCTGCGTCGGATTGATCGTGATAGCTGTATAGAAATAAGTAAAGAGGATAATCAATACTGCAAAGACGAAGTTATACCAGAAACCGGTATTATCCATAAATGCAGCCCAAAAACCACTCTGATCACCAGTACTGGAGAATCCTACAATAGAAATAGGAATAAACATAATTGCCTGAGCAAAGATGATAGGCATTACGTTTGCAGCATTCACCTTCAAAGGAATATACTGACGAGCACCACCATACTGTTTATTACCTATGATTCTCTTAGCATACTGTACGGGTACTTTACGAGTTCCCTGAACCAATAAAATAGCACCGGCAATAACAAGTAAAAGAAACAGCATTTCAAACAAGAACATAACCAGACCACCAGTTTTTTCACTTGTTCTTGAAATAAATTCCTGGAACAATGAATGTGGCAGACGGGCTATGATACCAATCAAAATGATAAATGAAATACCATTTCCAACACCTTTATCTGTAATTCTTTCACCTAGCCATAAGATAAACATACTTCCTGCAGCCAGAATAATAGTAGAAGAAACGGTGAACAGGATACCCGGAGGTAATGCTGCTCCAGCGGCTTTAAGCTGAACGCTTAAGTTCACCAGATAAGTAGGTCCCTGGAATAACAGGATAGCTACTGTCAAATAGCGAGTCCACTGATTGATCTTTCTACGACCACTCTCTCCTTCTCTCTGCAATTTCTGGAAAGAAGGAACTGCAATGGCTAACAACTGCATAACAATTGAAGCGGAAATATAGGGCATAATACCCAATGCAAAAATAGAAGCATTAGAAAATGCACCACCTGAAAACATATCCAACAGTGCAAGCAATCCGCCTCTTGTCTGCGCCTGTAAAGCGGTTAACGCTTGAGGATCAATACCAGGAAGCACTACATACGTTCCGAAGCGATATATAGCCACCAATAAAAGAGTGGTGAGGATCCGATTTCTCAGATCCTCAATCTTCCAGATATTTTTTATTGTTTCAACTGCTCTCATGACTTAGAGTTTAACAACAGTTCCACCTGCGGCCTGGATAGCTGCTTCTGCACTCTTAGAGAAAGCGTGAGCTTCAACTTCTAATTTAGCAGTAAGGCTACCATTACCAAGAATTTTAACCAGTTGAGATGCAGAAATAAAACCAGCTTCGATCAATTCATCAACACCAATCTTAGTTATGTTCTGAGATTCAGCCATTAACTGTAATGTTGCGATATTGATAGCTTTATATTCCACACGGTTAATATTCTTGAAACCAAATTTAGGCAAACGTCTCTGAATTGGCATCTGACCACCTTCAAATCCGATCTTTCTTGAATAACCAGATCTAGACTTTGCTCCTTTATGACCTCTTGTTGAAGTACCTCCTAATCCTGAACCCGGACCACGGCCGATTCTTTTTCTGGTCTTAGTAGATCCTTCAGCAGGTTTTAAATTTGATAAGTTCATATCTTATAATTTATTTTTTCAACCAATTATTACTTTTCTACTGAAACCAAATGTTTCACTTTCTCAACCATGCCCAAGATAGCCGGAGTAGCTTCATGTTCTACTACACGGTTCAATTTTGTCAGGCCCAGTGCATCAAGTGTTCTTTTTTGGTCTTTCGGGCATTTAATTCTACTCTTAACTTGTTTAATTTTAATAGTTGCCATAATTTTTCCTCCCTAATTAACCTCTAAACACTTTTTCAACAGCAATACCCCTGTTCTGAGCAACAGTAAACGGACTTCTCAATTCACCCAAAGCAGCAATAGTAGCTTTTACTAAGTTGTGAGGGTTTGAAGATCCTTTTGATTTTGCCAAAACGTCAGTAATACCAACACTTTCTAATACAGCACGCATAGCACCACCGGCTTTTACTCCGGTACCGTGAGATGCCGGTCTGATCAATACCTGTGCGCCACCGAATTTAGCAAGCTGTTCGTGAGGAATAGTACCTTTGTGAACAGGAACCTTGATCAAATTCTTTTTAGCAGCTTCTACACCTTTAGCGATAGCTGTCGTTACTTCACCGGCTTTACCTAAGCCCCAACCGATGATACCATCTTCGTTTCCTACTACTACAATAGCAGCAAAACTAAAAGTACGTCCACCTTTTGTTACTTTAGTTACGCGGTTGATTGCAACCAATCTGTCCTTCAACTCTAAGTCGTTGGTCGATTTAACTCTATTATTAACTCCTGCCATCTTCATTAAAATTTAAGGCCGCCGTTACGTGCAGCATCTGCTAATTCTTTAATTCTCCCATGATACAGGTAACCGTTACGGTCAAAAACTACAGCCTTTACACCAGCTTCCTGAGCGCTTTTAGCGATCAATCCACCAACCTGGGCAGCGATTTCTTTTTTAGGAGCCTTAACATCTAATTTCAAAGATGAAGCAGCAGCCAAAGTTTTACCTGTAGTATCATCTATAACCTGTGCATAGATCTGCTTGTTGCTTCTAAACACAGTAAGGCGCGGACATTCAGGAGTTCCTGAAACTTTGCCACGTATACCTCGTTTTATTTTTAATCTTCTTTCTTCCTTCGTTGTCATGATAATTTCAGTTTACGTAGATTACTTACCTGCTGATTTACCAGACTTTCTGCGAATTTCTTCACCCACGAACTTAATACCCTTACCTTTATACGGTTCCGGCATTCTGAATGAACGAATCTTTGCACAAATCTGACCTATTAATTGTTTATCAGCTGATTCAAGGATAATAAGAGGATTCTTATTTCTCTCAGTCTTCGTTTCAACTTTCACTTCTTTCGGTAACTGCAAATAAATATTGTGAGTATAACCTAAAGAAAGATCCAGTAACTGTCCTGTGTTAGACACACGATAACCAACACCCACCAGTTCCAGTTCTTTTTTGTATCCTTCAGATACACCGATCACCATATTGTTGATCAAAGAACGATATAAACCATGTAATGCGCGATGGTTCTTGTCGTCTGTCGGTCTTGTTAAATGAATAACTCCATCTTCCAGAGTTACATTAATATCAGGATTAACAGCCTGAGTCATTTCGCCCTTAGGACCTTTTACAGTCACTACGCTATCCTTAATCGTAACCGTTACACCGGCTGGCACATGAATTGGTAATTTTCCTATTCTTGACATTCTTCTTTCCTCCTAATTAATAAACATAACATAATACTTCACCACCGATTTTAAGATCGCGGGCTTCTTTGTCAGTCATCACACCCTTAGAAGTAGAAAGAACGACAATACCTAAACCATTCAATACTCTCGGCATTTCTTTGTAACCAGTGTACTTACGCAAACCTGGAGTAGAAACTCTCTGAAGCTTCTTGATTGCATTCACTTTGTTTACCAGGTCATACTTCAGGGCAATCTTAATTGTACCCTGAGGACCATCTTCTACAAACTTAAAATTAAGAATGTAACCCTTTTCGAAGAGGATCTTAGTGATCTCTTTCTTTAAATTTGACGCCGGCACCTCAACAACTCTGT
>OGEN01000454.1_pt1 | contig 46983 bp, 38 predicted proteins | sample 1570671 | NCBI WGS metagenome assembly OGEN01 (sample SAMEA2582128, study PRJEB24529) | metagenome | biome: Human gut stool | place: China | collected 2011 | reverse complement strand
ACTGTATATACAAATATAAACAACAAAAGCTATGTATAAACAATACTTCAAACAAGCCTGGAACCTGATGAAGCAGAACCGCTTCTACAGCGCGGTCTACATTATCGGTACCGGACTGGCTATCTCGATGGTGATGGTCATGGCGATCGTGTACCATATCCGTACCGCCGACATCGCCCCTGAAGTGCACCGCGGTAAATACCTGTATATCGACCAGATGAAATATGAATGGGGTAAAAGCAGTTCCAATTTCTTCTGGGGCATTCGTTCTGCTAAAGAATGCCTGATGCCGTTGAAGTCGGCGAAGGAGGTGGCACTGATGACCAACACGGCCATTACAAGCATGCTTCATGGCGATACCTATGTGCAGATTCCAGGGGGAGACGACCCGCAGAAGGTGCAAGTGATGGGGACGAACAATAGCTTCTGGCGCCTCTTCTCTTTTTCTTTTATCGAAGGGAAGCCGTTTAGTGAGGAAGAGTTCCAGTCGGGCTTCCCCCGTGTGGTCGTTTCCGAATCGCTGGCACGCCGTATTTTTTCGACGACGACCGGTGTGACGGGAAAAAGCATCCTGCTCGATGATACCGAATATTCCGTCAGCGGTGTGGTAAAGGATATCTCTGCCGTTACACCGTCCGTTTATGCCGATATGTGGATGCCTTATACTTCCATACCGCTGATTATGGGGGCCTCTGGCGAACGTGATGTGTCGGTCGGCTTGCTGACGGTCTGTATTCTGCCTGCCGACGGGATGGGAGTCGATGAGGTGAGCCATGAACTGGAAGAAATGATCGACCGTTATAATACGACCCTGGCCGACGGAAAGCTCAGTATGATGAACGGGGTGGAGACGCATCTGACGCATGTGGTCCGCCAGTTTGTGATGGGCGGCTCCGTGACTGCGGTTTACCTGATACTCCTGTTTCTGATCCTGCTTTTTATGCTGATTCCGGCTCTGAACCTGTCCGGACTGAACGCTTCACGGATGCAGGATCGCATTTCCGAACTGGGTGTGCGGAAGGCTTTCGGGGCACGTAAGAACCGGTTGTTGACACAGGTACTGATAGAAAACTTATTGCTGATGCTGCCGGGCGGATTGGTCGGACTACTGGTCTCTTATGGAATGGTCGCGCTTTTCCAGCAGTTGCTGCTTACTCCGGGTATCATCGCCATGATACAGGGCAGTGTACAGACGGAACTGACATTCGGAATGCTGTTGAGTCCGGCTGTGTTCGGCTATGCTTTCCTGGTTTGCTTCGTCTTGAACCTGATGTCGTCGATGATCCCTGCCTGGCGTGCGATCCGTGTGAATATAACTGAGTCATTAAACCACAATTAAAGAGATAGATATGCTGTTACATATACTGAAACTGATCAAGACACAACGCCGCAGCAATACCTGGGTGTTTATCGAATTACTTGTCGTCTTCGTACTGCTCTGGTATGCTGTCGACCGGATGATGATGAATCGGATAACACAGGCACAACCGATGGAATATTCGTTTGAAAATGTCTATAAGGTGACGCTGGCAGTACGTCCTTCAAACAGCGCTTCCTTTATTGCCTACGAAAAGGGAAGCCAGGGGGCGGGAGAGGATTTCATGCGTATCATCCGCCAGTTGGAAGCACATCCCGACGTGCAGGTGGTAGGTATGGCAAACGAGGCTTCGATGCCTTATACGTATATGTCCAATTCGGATACTTACTTTCAGGAGAAAGATTCTCTTTTCCGGAATGCCTTAGACTTCAACGTTACGCCCGGTTATTTTCGTGTATTCGATATACATACAGCCGATGGCGGTTCATCGGACGAGTTGGCTGCTGCTATTCAGGAGGGTATCCTTATCAGTGAGCCGATGGCGATGGAATGTTTCGGTTCGGCGAAGGTGGACGGTCAGGAGTTGCTTATCCTTCAGGATGATACCTTACGTTTCCGTGTGAAGGGAGTGACGGGAGGCGTAAAACGCGAAGAGTTTAGCCAACCGCCTTCGATTGTCTTTAAAGAGATGAAGGAACGGAGTATCCTCAGGATGGGTGAACAGGAGCTGGGGAAGATGCAGATCTGTTTCCGGGTTCGTCCGAATGTCGCGGCGGAAAGTGCTTCCGAATATGCCGTCCGTTTTAAGAAAGAGATGAAACACCGGCTGGCGGCGGGAAACTTCTGGCTGGCGAATGTTCAATATTATCCCGATCTACGTACGAACTATCTGGCGACCTCGATGAATACGGGTGGGCAGAAGCTGGACGTTGCCATTAACCTCTTCCTGCTGATCAATGTCTTTTTGGCTGTGATCGGGACATTCTGGTTCCGTGTGAACCGCCGCCGTAACGAGCTGGGGATTCGCATGGCTGTCGGCTCTACCCGTCTCCGCCTGCAGCAGTTGCTGATCGGCGAGGGATTGATGATACTGACTATTACTGCCGTACCTGCCTTGTTGATCTGTGTGAATGTAGCCTTTGCCGGTCTGCTGAGCACGGAAGTCATGGAGGTGACTGTCGGTCGCCTGTTGCTTGTCAGCTTGCTGACATGGCTCTTGCTGGCTGTTATTATCACTTTAGCTGTCTGGTATCCGTCGCGCAAGGCGGCACATCTGGAACCGGCGGAAGCATTACATTATGAGTAAATCTTGTTCAAAGTCTATATTAGGGGACGCAGACGACGCAGATAACGCAGAGTTTCGCAGACTAATTAATATTCTTATCAGCGTTCTTCTGCGCTCTGTCTGCGTCGTCTGCGTTCCCTAATACGAACTGTATATACAAATATAAACAACAAAAGCTATGTATAAACAATACTTCAAACAAACCATACAAATGATGAAGGAAAGTCCCTGGCTCACTTTCATCTCCATATTCGGTACGGCACTGGCGATATCGTTCATTATGACGATCATTATCAGCCATCAGGCCATGTACAAAAATATAGCTCCGGAGACCGCCCGCGAACGGACGCTTTATGTCAAATGGGTTGGCGTGCAGGATAAACTGACTGAGAGTACCCAGGCGAACGGTTACCTGTCGCTGAAGACGATCCGCGAGTGTTTCCAGTCGCTGGAGATACCGGAAGCGGTGAGCATCACTTCGCCGGCACAGTCACGCCTGGCAACGGTTCCCGGTAATCCGGGCGAACGCTGTTTCGTGCTCTTTACCGACGATGTGTTCTGGAAAATCTGTTCCTTCAACGTACTGAGGGGAAATCTCTACACCAAAGCCGAGTTTGATGCCGGTATCCGGAAAGTGGTGATCAGCGAATGGCTGGCACGCCGGATGTTCGGTACGATCGATCAGGTGGTGGGCAAGACCATGCAGTTTAGTTTTATAACCTATACGGTCTGTGCCGTGGTGGCGGATGTCACACCCCGTACTACATTCTCCTATGCTCATGCCTGGGTGCCTTTTACCGCAGCCGGTATTCCGGAGATAAAAGGTTCGGAAAATATCATGGGGCATTACAAATGTATGATCGTTGCCCGTTCGTCGTCCGACTTCGATGAGATACGCGACGAGATCACCCGGCAAACGGAACAGTATAATAATACGCTGGTCGATCATAAAGTCTATTTCTATGACCAGCCCGATACGAAATATGTGGAAGAGATGCGCTTCGGACCGGGGATGCCCAATATGCAGTCTATCTATCTCAGTGCCATCCTCCCGATTCTGATCGCCTTGCTGGTACCTGCCATCAACCTGTCGGGACTGACTTTGTCGCGGATGCAGGAGCGGGTGAGCGAACTGGGCGTACGTAAAGCCTTCGGCAGTACACGGGCGGGATTGCTCGGACAGATCGTGTACGAGAATATCGTGGTGTCGGTGATCAGCGGAATGCTGGGGTTACTGCTCTCTTATTGGTTCCTTTATCTGCTGAAAGATTCGATGTTCACGTCGTCTACCTATTTCGGCATGGATGTGACGGCGGAGGTTCCGGTATCGGCTCTGATCCGTCCGGAGGTGTTCCTGATCGCCTTCCTGTTCTGTTCTTTTCTGAACCTGCTGAGTGCCTGCGTTCCCGCATGGCGTGTGTCATCGATACCTATTGTTGAATCGTTAAAAGGAGAATGAGGAGGAACATATAATGATCAAACACCTGTTTACAATCATATGGAACCAGCGCAAGAGGAATATCTGGATCCTGACGGAACTGATGTTAATATCTGTCTGCCTGTGGTACGTCATCGATTATATGAGCGTGCTGTCCACGATAGTCCGTACCCCGCTGGGATTTGATATTGCGGATACCTACCGCGTCGATATCAAAGAACGTACCCCGGAAAGCGACGGCTATATCGATCCCGAAACGAAAGGAACGACTACCGGAGCCGACCTGCTGACAATCATGGAGCGTATCCGGCAGTATCCGTCCGTAGAAGAAGTATCTATGTCGATCGGCTCTCAGCCGTATGCTTCGACGGGATATACCAGCCAGGTTTATTACAGCCGCCTGTTCTATAAAGATACAGTGGGAGTGACTATGCAACGATATAAAGTGACACCTTCTTTCTTCCGTGTCTTCCGTATAGAGCGCGAAAGTGGGAATGGTCCGGCGTTGGCGGATGCACTCGACGTACATTCTATCATCTTGTCTGCCAATGGTGCCGAAGAGTTGCTGCCGGGAGAAAGTGCTCCGGGCAAGAGCCTGCAGATCGGGAAGGATGGTTACTTTAAAGAGGTGAAGGCGCTCTGCATACCTATCCGCTGGACGGAATATGAGAAGAGCAGACCTTGCTATTACTCCTTATTGTCGGAAGATGAGATAGCCGGTGAGCTTGGTTCGGGTGACCTGGAGAATATGGAACTGTGTATCCGTATCCGTCCCGATGCCGCGGCCCGTTTCAGTGAGGATTTCCGCCGGGATATGGGAGCGCAACTGTCGGTTGGAAACCTTTATTTGATGGATGTCCGCTCTTCTTCGCTGATAAGGGAAGCAATAGTGAGTCCGGTGGGAAGTGATATCCGGATGCGTCTGAATTTGTTGGTTTTCCTGAGTATCAATATCTTTTTGGGAATCTCCGGTACATTTTGGTTCCGCACGCAGCATCGCTGGGGAGAGATGGGGTTACGTGTAGCCCTGGGCTCCACCAGGCACGGCCTACGGGCATTGCTGATAGGCGAAGGGCTGGTCATGCTTGCTTTGGCTATGCTGCCTGCCGTTGTTATCAGTTTCAACCTGGGGATAGCCGAACTGGTCAACCTTAATTGGGCGGACTTTACCGCTGTCCGTTTCCTGACGGGGATTGCCCTGACCGGCTTGCTCATGGCATTGATGATCATCTCGGGTATCCTGTATCCGGCATGGCGCGCCGTGAGAATGAAACCGGCGGAAGCCTTGCGTTATGAATAAACTATCTCGTACGGGCGGTTCGCGAACCGCCCTTGCATAAACAACAATAACGACTATGTATAAACTCTATTTCAAACAAGCCCTGGCCATGCTGAAGGAGAATAAACTTCTCAGCCTGATCTCTATTCTGGGAACAGCTTTGGCTATCTGTATGATCATGGTGATGGTGATCACTTACGAGGTGAGGGTAAATAACTATTCGCCAGAGGACAACCGCGACCGGACCATGTATGTGCGGTGGGGCGGACGTGACTTTAAAGGTGCAAATCATGGTAACGGTTACCTCTCTCTGAAAACGATCCGGGAATGTATCCAAACGATGGAAACGCCGGAAGCCGTCGCCATCGTTTCCCCTTGGCGCAGCCAGCTGGCTTCCATTCCGGGAGGGCAGGAGAAGAAAGATTGCCTGATGCTGTTTACCGACGATGTATTCTGGAAGATATTCAACTTCGACTTTGTGTCCGGTAGCCCGTATACGAAAGAGGAGGTGCAGTCGGGTATCAAAAAGGTCGTTATCGCAGAGTCGCTTGCCAATAGGCTTTATGGTACTTCCGATGCAGCTGGCAAGACGATCATGATTAGCTATAAGCCCTATACCGTCAGTGGCGTGGTGAAGGATGTGTCTACGATTGCCAAAGCTTCGTATTCCGAAGTATGGGTGTCTTATTCGGCAGAGCCTTTCCCTGATGATCCCTGGGCGGAGAGTATCACCGGCTGGTACCAGGCTATTATCCTGGCACATTCTCCTTCCGATTTCGATGCCATCCGGCAGAATTTGGACAGACAGTTGGTTCGCTATAATGGTTCGCTGGCCGATTACAAACTCAATCTGTACGACCAGCCCGACACCCATCTGGAGTGGGAGATCAAAGGGTTGACGGCAATAGGCCCCGATAAGACAAAGACTATCCTGCAATATGTGCTGGTGATCGTTATTCTGTTGCTTGTACCTGCCATCAACCTGTCGGGAATGACTTTGTCGCAGATGCGGAAGCGTATGTCGGAGATCGGTATCCGTAAGGCATTCGGGGCAACCCGGGGAACGCTGGTGGTGCAGATCCTTTCGGAGAGTATGCTGTTGACCCTGCTGGGAGGTCTCATCGGATTGTTTATCTCTTATATCGCGATCTGGCTGATGCGTACCTGGTTGCTGAGCAACAGTTTTGCTTCTATCTCTTCTGTCTTTGGAGGTACGCCGGCGTTGTCGGTGACGGAGCTGCTTAACCCGGTGATATTCCTCTATGCCTTTGTGTTCTGCCTGATACTGAATTTGTTGTCGGCGGGAATACCGGCTTACCGGATGGCCCGGAAGAATGTGATGGAAGCGTTGAACGAATACTAAACTCATACGAAGATGATCAATCATATATTAAAACAAATATGGAACCAGCGGAAGAGTAACGGCTGGTTGTTCGGCGAACTGCTGCTTGTTGCCGTTTGCCTGTGGTACATAGTCGATTTTTTGCTGGTGACGCTGTATGCTTTCAATGCTCCTATGGGGTTTGATATCGACCATACCTATAAGTTCCAGTTCAGTGCACGTGAAGAAGGTGCCGAAGGATATTTGTCGTCCGAAGAACATCCGGCAACCGTAGGTGAGGATTTGTGGGATGCGATGAACAGGCTCAGGCTGCATGCGGGGGTGGAAGCGGTTGCTTTGTCGAGATTCGGTGTACCGTATAACGATATAATCAATTATATGTCTTTGGGACGTGATACGGTGGTGGAGAAAACGGCTTGCCGTATCTATTACGTAACGCCGGAATATTTCGATGTCTACCGTATCCCTGCGGCACCGGGAAGTAATCGGCAGCCGGGAGAGGGTGTGACTGCCAATAGCATTGTCCTGACAAAAGATGCAGCCGATAAGATATTCGAGGGGGAGGATGCCTTCGGAAAGATTGTCTATTCCGGCGATAATACCTGGACGACTAAAGTAGGAGCTATTTGTGGGGTTGTCCGTAGTTCGGAATTTAAGCGGCCCAGACCGAATGTGTATCTCTGTATGGGGGAAGGGAATATAAAAACGATAAATGCCGATTTCCTTCCCTGGGCCGAAGTCTCGGTAAGGGTGAAACCGGAAGCGGACAGGGATTTTGCCGATACCTTTATGAAAGAGAATAGTAATCAGGTGGAGATTGGAAATCTTTATCTGCAGAGTATCACACCCCTGTCTGTTTTACGGGAGGACGGCATACGTGACGGCAAAGGGGAGATGAATACCCGTTTGTCTATCCTGCTCTTCCTGCTGATCAATATATTTCTGGGAATAGTCGGTACGTTCTGGTTTCGTACCCGTCAGCGGCAGGGGGAAATGGGACTTCGCATGGCATTAGGTTCTACCCGCAGCCAGCTGCGGAGCACTGTCCTGGGAGAAGGCATCTTGTTGCTGACTCTAGCCTTTATTCCGACGGTAGTGATCTGTGTCAATATCATGTTGGCAGATCTGACGAATACGGTGCTGATGGATAACACGGTCCTTCGTTTTGTCGTAGGCATGCTGATCACGTATCTGTTGATCGTAGGGATGATCATTGCCGGAATCTGGTATCCGGCCAATGAGGCGGCGCGCCTGCAACCGGCGGAGGCTTTACATTATGAGTGATTATTTCTCATATAAATTACATTAGCCACATAGAGCTAATAAAGCCCGGATCTGTAGCGAGTACATGTCCGGGCTGTTTTTTATCTGTGCCGTATGTCGTCAGAAAGTCATCGAGGCATAAATACCGAAATGTTTGTCACCGGCAAGCGGGCTGAGTGTCAGGTTATGCTTTTGGGCGAACGGACGGGTAAAGATATAGGCACTGCCGATACCCATAGCGGCTCCGGCTGCCACGTCCCACCAGTCATGTTTCTTGGCATACGTACGGCTCCAACCTACATAGGTCGCTACGGCATATGCCGGAATACCCCATTTCCAACCATATCTGCGTTGGATAAAAGCTGCTCCGGTAAAAGATACCGAGGTGTGCATGGAAGGGAAGGAATGATTGTCGCTGCCGTCCGGACGTTCTTTCTTGATCAGATACTTCAGGGCATATGTCATTCCGACGGTACTTACACCAGCCAGTGCTCCTTGCTTCAATCCTTGCCAGTCCTGTAAGATCAATACCGTCGCCAGGCTGGCTGCCGGAGTCAGGCAGGCAAGTACGTCGCCCGAGGTGCGGACGGCTTTCCGGCTGCCGCTTAACTTGACTTCTTGTGCATGACCGTGGAAACAGGCGATAAAGGCCAGGAGGAAGACAAAGAGATAGGTTGTACGTTTCATATATTTATTGTTAGTGCAAATATAGAAACGGAGGTTACCAGAACTTATTGTTCTCGGCACTGTACTCAAAGCCGGCAATTGCCAACTTGTGGACAAGCATATCCTTGTCTACGTCCATCTTACTGCATAATTCATCGAGTGATGCATAACGGTCGCGCAGTTTCATGTTGACTACGCTGAAGAGCATCATCGGATCTTCGGGAAGTTTCATTGTTCTCATCATTTAAATTAAATAACTGTTATTGATTCTATTTTGTTTAAAACGTGTGGTTTCAGCATAAAGCGATTAGTTTAGGGAAAAAGATAATTCCGCCTACGATTGCGGCGGCAATAGCCATGATCAATACGGCTCCCGCCGCCAGGTCTTTGGTTCGTTTAATGGCTTCACTGTATTCCGGCGAAACGAAGTCCGCTATCGCTTCCAGTGCCGAGTTGACTGCTTCGGCAGCCAGTACGGCCCCGATCACGATCACGACAGCGATCCACTCCATTTCTGACAGTCCCAGCAAAATACCGGCGACAACCACACAAACAGCAGCAAAACAATGTATCCAGGCATTATGTTCCCGGGTAATCAATAAACGTATCCCATTGAAAGCATACCCGAAACTCCGTAACCGTTTGCGGAAAGTAAAACCGTCGTTTTTCATCTGTTTATCCTGTTCTCTTTTTCATTATCAATAATGGCTTCAATCTGAGGAATAAGAACCGGTATAATATTTTTAGCAACATCCCACACAATGAGATAATTAACGCCCATATAATCATGAATTAACTTATCTCTCATACCTGCCATTTGTTTCCATGAAATGTCATTCCATTCATATTTTACATCAGCCGGAATTTTCTTAGTCGCTTCACCTATGATTTCCAGGCTACGGGTAACAGCTCTTTTTAATGTTTCATCCGATAAGAACTGGTACATAGGCAAACTATCCGTTACAACAGATGTGACGTAGTAACATTCTTGAAGTATATGCTGTAAATAAACGATATGTGATTTAGACATATTCTACTTCATTGAGGATTTGTTTGCCAATGAAAGGGCTGAGACCTTTTAATGTGACTATATCCAGTTTATGTTTATGAAAGAAATTTTCCAGGATATCACATACTGAAATATAGTTTTGATAGGTTTCTTTTCCTTCCTGGAAATCTATCAAAATATCAATATCGCTATTCTTTTTGTTCTCACCGCGTATAGTGGAACCAAAAAGGCCGATCTTGCTTACCCCGTATTGGGACGAGAGCGTCTCTTTTAAGAATGCGAGCTTTTTTAGTACTATATCCCTTTTCATACGAACATGTTTACTGATACAAAGGAAATAATAATTCTTTATCTCTGCAAATTAGTATGATCTAAAATTAAGCCTCTATATTATCCTCATCCTCCGTCAACGGTCCCAATTCCGGAATGATCGCACGAGCTTCGCGGTCGCTCAATGTATCGACATCTTTCAGCTTTCGCTGGATAGCGCGGGTACGGGTACCGAGTACTTCTTCTATCTGGCCGCTGGCCGTTTGCAGGTTCTTTTGTGCTTTCTCCAGCATGCCGCCCACCTTTTCGAACTCCTTTTTTACGGCACCGAGAATGGTCCATACTTCTCCCGAATGTTTCTGGATAGCCAGTGTTCGGAAGCCCATTTGCAAACTGTTCAAGATGGCGGCAAGCGTAGTAGGCCCCGTTACAACCACTTTGTAAGTACGCTGTAACTCTTCCATCAAAGCAGAACGGCGTACCACTTCGGCATAAATACCTTCGAACGGCAGGAACATGATACCGAAATCGGTCGTCGCAGGCGGAGCCAGGTATTTGTCGGAAATATCTTTAGCCATCTTCTTGATAGTCGTTTCCAGTAACTTCCCGGCAGCCTCGATCGCCTGCGGATCGGCATTGTCGTAGGCATCCAGCAACTGTTCGTAGATATCTTTCGGGAATTTGGCATCTATCGGAAGATAAACGTATTCGCGTATATCATCCCGTCCCGGCAACTTGACGGCAAATTCGACGACAGCATCCGAACCTTTACGGGTATGAACATTGGCCTCATATTGTTCCGGAGCCAGTATCTGTTCCAGCAACATGCTCAGTTGTATCTCTCCGATATTCCCCCGTGTCTTGACATTGCTCAATACCCGTTTCAGGCCGCCTACATCCTGTGCCAGTGTCTGCATTTCCCCGAGTCCTTTCTGTACACTCTCCAGTTGTTCGGTGACCAGGCGGAACGACTGACCGATCCGGTCGTTCAATGTTTTTTGTAATTTCTCGTCTACCGTAACACGGATCTCCTCCAAACGTTTTTCGGTGTTTGCTACCAACATGCGCTGCTGTTCGTCCAGGTTGGCGAACTTTTCCCGTTGCAGGTTGTTAAAGGAAGCGATCCCCCGGTCGAAAGCTTCCCGAAATTCGTTCATGGAACGGGTCAGCTCTTCCCTGTTATCGCGGGCAACGATGCGGCCTTCTTCGCGGTTCAGGCGGAAGTCCTCCCGGAAGTTTTTTTCAATGCGTTCGAAGGAACGCTGCATTTCATCCAGCAGGCGTTTCAATTCGTTTTGTGTATCGGTATTGTCCTTTTTAGGACGGAATAAGATCTGTAAAACAATGATGATAAGTAATGTACAAATAATCAACCAATCCATGTCATTCAATTTTGCGTCAAAGATAGAAAAACTGTTCTCTGAACAAGTAATTAAAAAGAGTTAAAAGGAAAAACATTATTCTTTAACTTTTGTTTTAGTCATACAAAGCCGCTTATATTTGTGAGCCGCTTTTAACGTAAAACATAAAATACTACAAAGATGGCAAAAATAACATTTAAAGGTAATGAAGTAAATACCAACGGTACATTACCAGCAGTTGGAGCAGAGGCTCCGGATTTCAAAGGAGTAAAAAGTGATCTAACGGAATTATCTCTCAAAGAATTGAAAGGTAAGAATGTTGTAATTAACGTATTTCCCAGTCTGGACACTGCTGTGTGCGCCGCTTCGGTGAGACGTTTCAACAAAGAAGCCGCTTCTTTACCCAACACTGTGGTACTTGCCGTATCAAAAGATTTACCTTTTGCACATGGACGCTTCTGTACGACGGAAGGCATCGATAAAGTGATCACACTTTCTGCATTCCGGTGTTCATGTTTTGAAGATAAGTACGGGATGCTGATGGTTGACGGTCCGCTGAAAGGTCTATTGGCCCGTGGCGTGATAGTTGTCAACGAAGCAGGTAAAGTGGTTTATGAGGAACTCGTTTCCGAAATTACCAACGAACCGAATTACGAAGCCGCAATCGCTTCGCTAAAAAACTAATTAAGTAGATTATTGTTTTTCATTGGTTAAAGTTAAGGGTTAGTGTAGAAGGCTGTCGGATGTGAATCCCGCAGCCTTCGTTTTTTTAGAGTTTGGTATATCGGAATTTATTCGTATCATTGCATCAAATTAAATCATCTTATGTGTTCAATAACTTCTAAATTTGGTTTCGTTTACTTTGTGTAACGGCAGATAAGAGCCATCTTATCTTTTGAACCTACGTTTCGATTCCCTGTCATGGCTATGGGGAACCCTCTTTTCTACATATTTTATTTTAATTAAAAAGAAGTTATGAATAACTGGAAAAAAGTATTCGCTATTATATGGACAGGTCAGTTCTTCTCTATCCTGACCAGTTCGATCGTTAATTTCGCTATCATTTTATGGCTTAGTTTTGAAACTAAATCGGCTGAGGTATTGGCTTTTGCTGCCATAGCCGCCATGCTTCCGCAGTCGATACTCGGGTTGTTTGCAGGTATATTTGTCGACCGCTGGAAGAGGAAGCGGGTCATGATCATGGCGGATAGCTTCATTGCTTTCTGTACGCTGATCCTTGCTTTCCTGTTCTATCTGGATGTAGCGAAGCTCGGACATGTGTATATCCTACTGGCTTTGCGTTCGGTAGGATCGGCATTTCATATGCCGGCGATGCAGGCTTCCGTACCTTTACTGGCTCCTAAGTCGGAACTGATCCGTATAGCCGGGATCAATCAGATTATTCAGTCGGCCTGTAATATTGCCGGACCTGCTCTGGCAGCACTTTTTATTTCCTTTATGGAGATGACGAATATATTGCTGTTGGATGTGATCGGGGCAGCATTGGCTTGTACTTCACTTCTGTTTGTAAAGATTCCTGATCCGGAGAATGAAGAGAGAAGTCAAAAGGTACAACTATTGAAGGAAGCCAAAGAAGCCTATACGGAGGTACGTGCGCAAAATGGATTGTCGTGGTTGTTTGTCCTGTCTATCCTGGCTACTTTCTTTATTATGCCGGTCGGTGTGTTGTTCCCTTTGATGACACTGAATCACTATTCGGGGAATGCTTATCAGATCAGCTTGGTCGAGGCAGCTTGGGGGATAGGTGCTTTGCTAGGAGGAGCCTTCCTGGGAATCAAGAAGTTTAAACTGAACGAGATCTCATTGATAAACTGGATGTATCTTCTGCTCGGATTTACATTCTTGTTGTCTGGTGTCCTGCCTGTTTCAGGATATCCTTTGTTTGTGGGGTTGACGGCCATTGGCGGCATATCCGGTTCTCTTTATATGGCTTCCTTCACTACCGTACTGCAAACCCGTATCAATCCGGTAGTGATGGGGCGGGTATTCTCGTTTTATATGAGTGTCAGCCTTCTTCCTTCGATGATAGGATTATTGAGTACTGGTTTTCTGGCTGATAATATCGGAATAGGGAATACCTTTATAATTGGCGGTGTACTGGTCGGGATGATCGGGGTAATTTCATTTTTCGTACCGTCGATAAGAAAGTTGCGAGATAGCTTTATTCCATAACTTGTCAGAGAAGAATTAAAAATACTTATTGTATAAAATGGCTTTTATTGTAGACGGTGAACATCTATAATACAGGCCATTTATGACATAGTTCTGATAGAACTATTTTATATTTATGCTGCAAATATAGTATATTTTTTATTATAAATAGCTTATTGAAACAATTAAATTAATAATAGTCAATCTTTAAACTGAGTAATGTTAATAATTGATCTAAGAAAATAAGTTAATCTTAAGTAGCGGTAGTTTTCAATTCCTTTTTGTTTATCTTATTGTATTTCTGGTCTTTATTGGTGCGCGACTTGCACTAGTTCTATCAGAACTATGTTTGGTGGTTTAAATCCTTAGAGACGTGAGAATCTGAATGCCATAGAAAATATGTAATCTATAAGTAGTGGTGAGTTTCAGCTCCTTGGATCTAATTCATATAGTTACTAGTATTATTATTAAACAAAAAGCAATTGTTATGTTGAAAATCGCAAGACCAGTCAGCCTTATGCTATTGTCTGTTGCATTATGCTCCGGGGGAGCTTATGCATCCGGTCATACAGCAATTCCCAAAGTTGACATTTCTCAGCAACAAAAAAGTTTGAAAGGGACAGTGAGTGATGATTTCGGCCCTGTTGCCGGAGCTTCTGTTGTCGTAAAAGGTACGACGAACGGAACAGTTACCGATATGGACGGTAATTTTGTTCTGGACGTCAGAAACGGAGATGTGATCCAGATTTCTTTCATCGGTTATCTGACTCAGGAGATTAAGTATACGGGGCAATCTTCTCTGAAAGTCAGTTTGGTCGAGGATACACAAAAACTGGATGAAGTTGTAGTGGTGGGTTACGGAACACAGCAGAAAGCCAACCTTTCGGGAGCCGTGGCATCTGTGGCCAGTGACGAGTTGACCAATCGCCCCATCTCTAATGTATCATCCGGATTGCAGGGATTGATGCCGGGTGTAACGATCACAGCCGGTGAGGGTCGTCCGGGACAGGATGGTAGTAATATCCGTATCCGTGGTGTCGGAACCCTGAACAACGCTTCCCCTTATATCCTGATCGATGGTATCGAAAGTGGTTCGATGGACAGTGTCGACCCTAATGATATCGAAAGTATCTCTGTCCTGAAAGATGCATCCTCCGCAGCCATCTATGGTTCGAAAGCATCTAACGGTGTAATCCTGATAACCACCAAACGAGGTAAATCGGGTGCTCCCCGCATCTCTTACAATGGCTATGTCGGTGTATCGAGTCCCACTGCCGTTATCGACCGTGTAAGTTCGGCCGAATATGCTATGCTGTATAACCGGATCGACGATAACAACGGGCAACCGCACCGGTACAGCGATGAAGATATCCGTCTGTTCCAGGATGGTTCCGACCCATACGGACATCCGAACACCGACTGGAATGATGCCGCTTACCGTACGGGAGTATTGCATAAACACAATGTGAATGTGAGCGGTGGTAATGAGAACACGAAGTATATGGCTTCTGTCGGCTATCTGGGACAGACCGGTATTCTTCCCAATTCGGAACGTAAGCAGTTTAACGGTCGTACGAACCTGGACATGAATATCACCAAGAGACTGACCGTCCATTTGAATATGGCTTATATCAAGAATGACTATAAAGACCCGAACTCCAACTATGGCGGCGGTTGGTCCGACCAGATCATTCGCCAGTTGAATATTCTGAGTCCGATGATCCCTATTTATAATGAAGACGGAACTTACGGTTCTACGAATGACGGAAACCCTATTGCCTGGCTGAACTCGGGGCAGACGGTCGATAAATACAACCAGAACTTCACAGGTTCACTGGCTGTCGACTATCAGATCATAGATGGCTTGAAAGCAACCTTATCCGGCTCGTATGTAAATGATGACCAACATTTCAAGACATTTGTTATGAAACTGGCCGAAGATCCGGCGCAGGCAAACCGTCCGAACAGTCTCGAAGAACGTTTCACGAACTGGACACGTTATAACTTCGATGCTTTGTTGAACTACGACAAGACATTCGGTAAACACGGACTGAAAGTAATGTTGGGATACCATACCGAACAATACGATGTACGTTATAATGATATGTATCGCGAAAACTTCCCGAACAATGAACTGGACGATATGAATGCCGGTGCTACCGCAACGCAGACCAACTCCGGTTTTACCCGCGAACTAGCCATGCTTTCCTATTTCGGTCGTGTGAACTACGACTATGCCGGGAAGTATTTGTTGGAAGCCAATTTCCGTTCGGATGCTTCTTCCCGCTTCGCTCCCGGACACCGTTGGGGTTATTTCCCTTCTTTCTCTGCCGCATGGCGTATCAGCGAAGAGAGTTTTATGGAGAATACGAGAGACTGGTTGAACAGCCTGAAGATCCGAGGATCGTGGGGTATGCTCGGTAACCAGGATGCCTTGAGTGACGGAACACCTACCGGCGGTGACTTCTATCCCTGGCTGAATACCTATAACCTGGGGGCAAATTATCCGATGGGCGGTTCGCTGACAACCGGTTATTATCAGGGAAGTTATAAGATCGAAGACCTTTCATGGGAAAAGTCGACCACCTGGGGGCTGGGACTGGATGCTATAATCAATGATAAGATCAGCTTCACTTTCGATTATTACGATCGTAAGACGACGGATATTATCATGGAAGTACCTGTGCCGACCGAATTTGCATTGGGAGCTTACAAAGACAATGTCGGTGCTATGCGTAACCGCGGTGTTGAAATCCAGTTGGGTTACAACAATACCTGGGGCGACTGGAAACTGGGCGTTGTCGGTAACTTTGCCTACAATAAGAACAAGATTGAAAACCTGGGCGGTGTAAACCGTATGGCAGACGGCGACTTCATGCGCCAGGTCGGTTCGCCGATCAATTCATGGTATGTGTACAGAACCGACGGTTTCTTCCAGTCGGATGACGAAGCACAGGCCTGGATGGATAAATATGCCGGACAGGACGGTTATCCGTTCGGTCTTAAGTTCAAAGGCGGCGACCTGAAGTATGTGGATACGAACGGCGACGGCAAGATCACGGCCGAAGACCGCGAACTATATAAGACAAAAGACCCGGTGATGACTTTCGGTCTGAACCTGAACGCCGGTTATAAGAACTTCGACCTTACCCTGAACTTTACAGGTGCTGCGAATGTCGGTTTTGCTTATACAAAAGAAGCCTTCGGTGAATTCTCAGGGAGTGCCGGCCACCCGTCGACAGCCTGGTTGGACTCATGGACACCCGAAAATAAGAACGCAAGTATGCCTCGCGTTGCGGAAGCCCGTATGTCACCGAGTGAAGCATCCGTCGTTTTCTCCGATTTCTGGGTAATGAATACAAGCTATCTGCGTCTGAAAACGGCCCAGTTGGGATATACTTTCCCGAAAGGACTCCTGGAAAAAGCTGGTATCCAGAACCTGAGAGTGTATTATTCGGCAGAAAACCTGTTGACATTCGACTCTATGCCGTTGAATGTAGACCCGGAAACTGTAAGTACGCGCTTGTCGAGCTACCCTTTGTCGACAACCCATTCATTCGGTGTTAATGTTACCTTCTAAACGATTAATGATTATCTAATATAAGTTGAATTTTATGAAACGATTATCTATATATTTATTGGCCGGAGTAGCTCTTTTGTCTGCCTCCTGCTCTGACTTTTTAGATACAGCTCCACATGATGCCCTGTCGCCTTCCACTACCTGGAAGACAGAGGCCGATGCCGAAAGCTTTGTGGTAGGATGTTATAACGGTTTGTGGGATCCGGGCTCGATCCTGTATCTGGATTGCGGTTCCGATCTGGGGTATAACAACTTCTCCTGGGAAGGATGGCGTCCGTGGGGAGACGGCTCTTTGTCAAGCTCCAATACAGGTGCTTCGTTCTATAGTTTTACCATTATCCGCCGTTGTAATACGGTACTCGATAATATCGATAACGTAGAGTTCAAATCGGAAGAAAAGAAAAAAGACCTGATCGCACAAGCCAAGGCGATCCGTGCTTACAAATACTTCCTGATGAACTGGTGGTATGGCGGTGTGCCTATCATCGACTCTTACCTGACGGCCGAGGAGGCCCAGGTGCCCCGTAATACGGAAGAAGAAGTGCGTAAACAGATCGCTCAGGACCTGGATGATGCCCTGGCCGGTATCAATACGGTTCCTTCCGAACGCGGACGTATTGCCAAAGGTGGCGTTTTAGCTATTAAAATGCGTGAAGCCTTGTATTATGGCGAATGGCAGAAAGCCAAAGAGGCTGCCCAGGCTATCATCGACCTGAAACAGTATGAGCTCGATCCTGATTTCTCCAACCTGTTCAAACTGACCGGTGTCGACTCGAAAGAAATTATCATTGCCGACCAGCGTATTCCCAATACCTTCGGTCTGGGTACGATCGGCCAGATGTATAACAACAAGGATGCCGGCTGGTCGTCTATCGTTCCGACTCAGAACCTGGTGGATATGTATGAAATGACGGACGGTAAAATGAAGGAAGAGTCGAGCCTGTACGATGCGGCTCATCCGTTCGCCAACCGCGATCCCCGTATGGAAATGACCATCCTGTTCCCGGGACAGGACTGGAGAGGTGAGGTATTGAATACACTGGACGAACTGACACCGGAAGGCGGGAAGAACATCAACTATCCGACCTATACGGACAATGCTTCCAAGACGGCTCTTACCTGGGCGAAATACCTGGACCCCTTTGAACAATATCCCAATGTGTGGAATACCGGAGCTTGTGTGATCGTATTCCGTTATGCCGAGGTATTGCTTTCTTATGCTGAAGCCGAAAACGAGTTGAACGGTCCTTCGGCTCAGGTGTACGACTATCTGGATCAGATCCGTACCCGTGCAGGTATGCCGGTGGTAGACAGGGCGAAGTATGCATCTAAAGACCAATTGCGCGAACTGATCCGCCGCGAACGGGCTGTCGAGTTTGCCGGTGAGGGTTTGCGTCGTGCTGATATTCTGCGTTGGAAAGATGCCAATAATAAAATGCTGGCTGAGACAGTATTGAACGGTACATTGAACCGTATTTCCGGTACTATCGACTACAAAGAAACGAATCCTTACAAACGTGCTGTCGTAAAAGGCTCGGAGTTCATCGAAAACCGCCAGTTCTCCGCAAAGAACCGTTACTTGCCGATCCCCCAGAGTAGCATAGATAAGAATCCGAAACTGGAACAGAATCCGGGCTATTGATCTGTGTGATTCTGCGTGCCATTTAATACTTGGAACGCCTTTATATATAGCGGAGGAAGAGTTTTTAACCGCTGTCATTTCTTTGACAGTATGGCTGAAAAACTCTTCCTCACTGTTTATTAGAAAGAATACTACTGAAAACTATTGCTTTTCTCCCGATATTTTATATCTTTAGTCCTGACTTAGTAAAGCCATCCTCTACACCTCGGCAGACCACGGTGTACACTTTATCCGATTATCCTATACACCATAATCGACTATCCTGTACAGGCTGATATTACCGGATTGTAACCTTTGATATAGAAGGTGGTAAGCTATGATATAACTAGTAGTAATATTAAATCTAAAAGAAAGGGAACCGCATGGCTGTAAAGTACAAACTCACGAAAATCAATGACAATATTACCAATAAAGAGCAGGTGAAGTACTCAGTAACCACCGTAAGCAACGGTAATGTTAATCTCGACGCCCTGGCAGAACAGATGGCCGATGCCAGCACCTTCAACTATGGAGAAGTGAAAGGAATGATCGAAAACCTGACCCGTATGATCGCATTTCATCTGAAAGATGGCTATACCGTTACAATAGACGGTTTGGGTACGTTCAGTATCACCGCCCAACCGAACCGGGAAGTGGAAGTTCCTTCTAAAATACGTGCCGAATCGATCAAATTGAAAAGTATCAGCTTTAAACCCAGTCCGAAACTAAAAGAAAAGCTGAGCGGTATTGAGTTTACGAAGCTGAAATAATCGTTTATACATAAAGTTTTGGGAAAGTATTTGTTATTTGTCATCTGTCATATGGAATTGTTGCACTTATAGATCTAAGAATGAAAATTACACAAATAAAAGGCGATGGTAAGTCGTTGAAAAATATAGAATTATCAGCAGTGATGGCTGCCATTGAGTCCGGTGAACAAAGCCGGGAAGTAAATTACCTGCGGGAATTATTATCTTCATCAATGCCTTGCGACAGGAATATACATGCAGGTAAAATTCCGGTATTGCTGTTTGCCGCGGTATTCCGGAGAAAACAAAATAATCAGGAGTTTCAGGCTTATAACGGATTGGTCCTGGTGGAAGTCGACCGCTTGGCTGATCGGCAGGAGGTATTGAAAATGAAAGCATTGGCTTCGCAGGCTCCGCAAACGCTGGCTGCTTTTGCCGGTTCAAGCGGAAAGAGCGTAAAAATTCTGGTACCTTTCGTTTTGCCGGACGGCTCACTGCCGCAGACAAAAGAACTGGCTGAATATTTTCATGCGGCAGCTTATCGGCGTGCGGTGAATTATTTCCAGGCTCAGTTGAATCGGAATATAGAACAGAAAAAACCGGTACTGGATCAGGGTTGTCGGCATTCGTATGATCCGGAGCTGTATTATAATCCTCAGGCTATCCCACTTACACAAGAGCAACCTTTACAAATGCCAGCTGAAGCGACTTACCGGGAAATGGTCGGAGAATATGAAGATCCTTTGCTGCGTATGATGCCGGGTTACGACCGTAGTCGTATCATTTCCCGTTTTTATAATGCCTGTATGCAGGACGCTTTGGATAAAACGGGGGGATTGGATGAGGGAAAAGAGCTCAGGCCTTTTCTTGTCAGGTTGGCCGAAAACTGTTTTCATTCCGGTATTCCCGAAGAAGATGCCGTACGCTGGACAATGGTTTATCAATATTTGTCTATTTTTGAAGAAGAGGTAAGGGATATGATTCATACGACTTATCAGTTGTCGAATAATTTCGGAAAGAAGCCGGTTGTTGCTCCCGAGCAATTATTGTTTGTGAAAACGAATGAGTTTATGAAGCGCCGTTACGAGTTTCGACGGAATATGCTGTCCGGTGAGGTGGAGTTTCGGGCAAGAGGGTCCTTTTATATTCATTTTGCCCCGGTTACCGAAACGGTGTTGAACAGTATCGGGCTTAACGCACAAGCGGAAGGGTTGCCTTTATGGGACAGGGATGTGAAACGTTATATCTATTCAGACCGGGTTCCGGTTTTCTATCCGCTGGAAGATTTTCTGGATTATCTGCCGATCTGGGATGGTAAAGATCACATCCGGGCATTGGCAGATACGTTACCGACAGATAATCCGGCGTGGCGTAATCTGTTTTATATCTGGTTTTTGAGTATGGTGGCACATTGGCGTCGGCGCGATCATTTGCATGCTAATAGTTCGTTGCCTTTGCTGGTCGGTCCACAGGGATGCGGCAAATCGACATGGTGCCGGAATTTGTTGCCGCCAACTTTACGTATGTATTATACGGATAGTATCGATTTTGGAAATAAACGTGATGCGGAGTTACTGCTTACTCGCTTTGCGCTGATAAACATTGATGAGTTCGACTCGGTCAGTTCCGGTTATCAGAGTTTCCTGAAGCATGTGCTTCAGAAGCCGGTAGTGAACGCCCGGCAGCCTTATAAACGAAGTGTTCAGGCTTTACATCGTTATGCCTCGTTTATCGCGACCTGCAATAATTATGATTTGTTGACCGATCCGACCGGAAGCCGACGTTTTATCTGTATCGACATAACGGGGACGATCGACAATACCGCTTCAATTAATTACGAGCAGCTTTATGCACAGGCTTCTGCTGCTTTAGCGGCTGGCGAACGTTATTGGTTTACTTCGGAAGAGGAGTTTTCAACGACAAAAAACAACGAGGCTTTTCAGCAACTTCCCGTAGAAGAGCAGTTATTCCTGCAGTATTTTCGTGCGCCATATCCCGAGGAGGTTTGTGAAAGTATTTCTGCTATTGAAATTCTTCAATATCTGCAAGCTAAAAGTGGAGTGAAGTTGGGAAACAAGCGGTTGACTTACTTCGGTCGTCTATTGCAGAAAAATAAAATACCTTCGCGGCGTACCATGAAAGGAACGTGTTATTCAGTTGTAAAGAATGAATGATGTATGACAGATGACAAACGGTATTGCAAATGAATAAGGTGTTTGCAATGCCGTAAATTATTGTAATATAGCTTTGTGTGATTTGATATTGCAAATAACAAATAAAACAGGAAAACTTTGTGTATGAAAGAACAGGTAGATAAAAATATCTTTATAGCTCATGTCCGGAAGGATGAAGAATCTTTCAAAATTCAAACATTGCAGGAGCATTTGACAGGGACATCCGTATTCAGTGAATCTTTTGCATCTGTATTTGGTGCTTCCGGCTGGGGAAAACAGGCCGGGTTATGGCACGATCTGGGAAAGTATACTACAGAAGATTTTCAGCCGTATATTCGTAATGCATCGGGAATGACCGGAGAGAGTAAGAAGCCGATGAATAAACCGGATCATTCGACAGCGGGAGCTATCTGGGCGAAAATGAAATTGCCGCATTGTTATCCTCCGTTGTCCTATTGTATTGCCGGACATCATTCAGGTTTACTGGATTGGGTTTCGGGCGGAGATGCGAATATGAGTCGGCGTTATCAAAAGGAGTCGTGCTGCGGGGAGATGCGAAAGGATGCTCCGGTGGAAGTGCTGGAAGAATTGCTGCCTTTGGAAGCTCCGGCATTGAGTGATCCGGAAAAAGAGTTTCATCTGTGGATACGTATGTTGTTTTCTTGTCTGGTGGATGCCGACTATTTGGATACGGAGCAATTTATGATGCCTGACCAAGCAGAGCGAAGAGGTAAGTACGATAGTTTGCAAGAGCTGAAAATATGTTTTGATAAATACATGGAAGAGTTGTCGGTGAATGCTCCCTCTTCTTTTATCAATGAAAAGAGAGCATCTATTTTGTCGCGTTGTCGGGAGAAAGCTAAAGATATCCCCGGCTTTTTCAGTCTGACGGTACCTACGGGGGGAGGAAAGACGTTGGCTTCGATGGCCTGGGCTTTAGATCATGCGGTTCGTTATAAAAAGGATCGTATCATAGTCGTTATCCCTTACACCAGCATCATTGTGCAAACGGCAGCCGTATTACGCAAAATCTTCGGAGAAGAAAATGTGGTGGAACATCATAGTAATCTGCAAGTGGATCGGCAGGATGAACGGTCGGCTTCTTTGTTGGCGACAGAAAACTGGGATGCTCCTATTGTTGTAACCACCAATGTACAGTTCTTCGAGTCATTATATGCCTGTAGAAGTTCGCGGTGTCGTAAGCTCCATAATATCTGTAATTCTATTGTTATTTTGGATGAGGCACAGATGTTACCGGTCGAATTTCTACGACCGGTGTTGGATGTATTACAAGGTTTGCAATCGGCTTTCAATGTGAGTATTTTGTTTACTACCGCTACGTTGCCTGTATTTAGTGGTCGTATCGGTACGGGGCAAGATGCTTTTAACGGGTTGAAGAGTCAGGTTGAGGAAATAACTTCTGCCCATGAAAATCTGTTCGAAGCTTTTAAGCGTGTGGAATTACACTGGCCGGAGTCGACAACGACTTTCGATGATCTGGCCGACGAACTGACCGGCTACGAATGTGTGCTCTGTATCGTTAATACCCGTAAGGAGGCTCGGGAGCTTTATCAAAGGATGCCAAAAGGAACTTTACACCTATCTCGTATGATGTGTTCCGCACATATAATGGAAGTGATCGGACTGATAAAGGAAAAGCTGAAGAACAATGAGCCGGTTCGGGTGATTAGCACACAACTGGTGGAAGCCGGTGTCGATATCGATTTTCCAGTGGTATACCGGGCTTTTGCCGGATTGGATTCTGTCATACAGGCGGCAGGCCGATGTAACCGGGAAGGTAAACTGAATCATGTGAGTCAATTAGGTCAGGTTTTTGTCTTTAATTTAGAGAATACTCTTTTACGTGGTCTGATGGGGAAGGGGGCTGCTGCCTTGAGAGAACTGCTTCGGGTGTCTGATCGTACGGATTTGTTTGATCCGGCTGTCATGGCTCGTTATTTTACACTCTTTTATGGTGATTGTAATATCTTTGATAAAGCAGATATAAAAGGTCTGTTATATAAAGGTTTTGCAGAAATGAACTTTATGTTTGCAACTGCTGCCGAGAAGTTTTGCCTGATTGATGATAAGAACTCTGTTTCCATCCTGGTCAATTATGGAGATGGAGCAGATCTTATCAGAGAATTGAAAGAAAAAGGTCCGGAGTTTTGGCTGTTACGCAAGTTACAGCAATATAGTGTATCTGTGAAAAAGTGGGATTTTGAAGAGCTGGTACGGAGTGGTAAGGTTATCGAATATTCAGGCGTTTTCATTTTGGAGGATCCGAGTAGCTATGATCCGCAGGCAGGACTGGTATTGGATGGGGCTTGGGCGGAAGAACTGTTGCTGATAGAATAAAATTAGGGCGATTGTGTAAATGGGATTGGATTTCTCTGCGAGAACCTTCTCGCAGAGAAATCTATATACCTGCATGAGGTACGACCTACCTCGCGTATCTTACGATCGTATTAGACAAAGTTGCAATCCACGTACCTACATAAGGTACGACAAAGGAGTTGGTAAAATATTTGTAACACTTGAAGTTTCAACCCACCGACCTACATAAGGTGCGACTTGATATCAAAATACCGAAACAGGACAACAATGTGGTTTCAACCCACGCACCCGTAAAGGATGCGACCAAAATTCCAGTACTTTTCATAGTCCCTGGGATTGTTTCAACCCACGTACCTACATAAGGTACGACTCATGCGTAAGAACCTGCTTTCCAAAATACTATGTTTCAACCCATGTACCTATATAAGGTACGACGACAAGATCGGCCACGCTGTACTCGACTTACAGATTTCAACCCACGTACCCGTAAAGGATACGACTGCATGTTTGTTAAAAGCTTTATTTATAACATTTTCAGCGAATGATTCTGCGAATAATGATATAAGACAATAAACAATGTCTGTCTTATTATCAATAAAGAATGTAAACATCTGTATTACTGGGAGTGCGAACATCCTATGTTTTTGTTATCACTTATGGTTCGCGTTTTATCTACAATTGAAACATTGTTGTGTAATAATGTTATATATAAAGTAATCTGTAACTTTGTCTACAAATTTAAGAATAAGCTTTTATTATATACAACACCATGAATAAAAAAATTCTTCAACTAGCAATACCTTCTATCATTTCTAATATAACCGTTCCTCTATTGGGATTGATCGATGTCGCCATTGTGGGGCATTTGGGATCGGCTTCCTATATCGGAGCGATCGCAGTGGGAGGGATGCTGTTTAATATAATCTATTGGTTGTTTGGTTTCCTGCGGATGGGGACGAGTGGGATGACTTCGCAGGCTTTTGGTAAACGTGATCTGAACGAGGTGACCCGTGTTTTGTTGAGGGCGGTGGGAGTAGGACTTTTTATCGCTTTATGCCTGTTACTGCTTCAGTATCCGATTCGGAAAGTCGCTTTTCTTTTGATAGATGCTACTGCCGAGGTTCGCGAGTTGGCTACGGTTTATTTTAGTATCTGTGTATGGGGAGCACCCGCTGTACTGGGGTTGTATGGTTTTGCCGGGTGGTTTATCGGCATGCAGAATTCCCGTTTCCCGATGTTTATCGCGATTACACAAAATATAGTGAATATCGTGGCGAGTCTGGCTTTTGTCTATCTGTTGGATATGAAGATCGAGGGTGTGGCATTGGGTACGCTGATTGCCCAATATGCCGGACTATTTATGGCTTTACTGCTTTGGCTACGTTATTACGGAAGATTGAAAATTCCTTTTCGCTGGCGGGAGATCCTGGGCTGGACAGCTATGCATCGTTTCTTTCAGGTAAATAGCGATATCTTTTTCCGTACATTGTGCCTGGTGGCTGTCACAACCTTTTTCACGTCGACAGGGGCGCGGCAGGGAGATGTCGTATTGGCTGTCAATACCTTATTAATGCAGTTGTTCACCTTGTTTTCTTATATTATGGATGGCTTTGCCTATGCCGGTGAAGCGATGACAGGGCGTTATGTCGGTGCACAGAACCGGAATGGATTACAAAGGATGATCCGGCTATTATTCCGTTGGGGATGGGGTTTATCATTATCCTTTACAATTCTGTATATGATAGGCGGTCAAGGCTTTTTGGGTTTATTGACCAACGACACAACTGTCATAGAGGCTGCCGGAACTTATTATTACTGGGTGCTGGCTATCCCATTGGCCGGTTTTGCCGCTTTTCTTTGGGATGGCATCCTGATCGGGGCTACAGCTACCCGCCTGATGCTTTATTCGATGCTGGTCGCTTCAGGTACATTCTTCGTCGTTTATTATCTGTTTTACGGAATAATGGGAAACCATGCATTATGGATGGCATTTCTGATTTATTTATCGTTACGAGGAATTATGCAATGGATGTTATGGCATTACCATCGATAACACCTGCCTTTTTTGAAATAAAAAATCCGGATATCAAACGATACCCGGATTTTCTTTTTTATGAGATGGTTGTATTATGCTTGTCTGTAATACGCCAGATCTTCGCGGTTGAAGTTGTTGATGAAAGATTCGATCTTGTCAACTTCTGCCTGGCCGTAGTTGATATATACTTCGGCTGAACGGCGGTAACTGTCGTCTTTGTTGGCATCTTGCAGTAACAAGTAACCGAAGACACAATGAGCGGCAGCTTCTACCATACGGCGTGCCTGGAAATCGATGTATTCGTTGTCTTTAGTTTCTGTAACCGTGGCAACTACTTTTTCGTACTTGTCAGTCATTGCTTTCAGCTTGTTCTTCAGACCTTCCAGTTCCGGTTTGTATTCGATGGCTTCGTATTCACGGATCTGAGCCAGGTAAGTACCTGTGGTGACGTGGCGGATCGCTGCAACCACCTGCAACTGGGTAGTACCTTCGTAGATGTTTGTGATACGGGCATCACGGTAGATACGTTCGCAGGCATAGTCTTTCATGAAACCTGAACCACCATGGATCTGGATTGCGTCATACGCATTCTGGTTGGCATATTCGGTGGTCATACCTTTACCCATCGGTGTATATGCGTCAGCCAGTTTGCTGTATTTCTTCATTTCCTGACGTTCTTCCGGAGTCAGCTTACGTTCTTTGGATATATCGTCCAACGCCTTATAAACGTCTACGAAACGAGCTGTTTCGTAAAGCATGGAACGGGAAGCATCCGCTTTGGCGCGCATCAGGGCTACCATTTCATATACAGCCGGGAATTCGATGATCGCTTTGCCGAACTGTTTACGCTCCGTTGCATAGGTATAACCTTCGCGGTAAGCCGCTTCGCTCAAACCTACGGCCTGTGCCATGATACCCAGACGGGCACCGTTCATCAATGCCATTACATATTTGATCAAACCTAGTTTGCGGTCACCGCAAAGTTCGGCTTTGGCATTCTTGAATACCAATTCGCAAGTAGGGGATCCTTTGATACCCATCTTGTTCTCGATACGGCGAACATTCACACCACCGTTGCGTTTGTCGTAGATGAACATGGACAAACCACGACCGTCGCGTGTGCCTTCTTCGGAACGTGCCAGTACCAGGTGAATATCGGCATCACCGTTGGTAATGAAACGTTTTACTCCGTTCAGATACCAACAATCGTCCTTTTCGCAGTAAGTAGCTTTCAGCATAACAGACTGCAGATCGGAACCTGCATCCGGCTCTGTCAGGTCCATCGACATCGTTTCTCCGGCACAAACGCGCGGGATATAACGCTGACGCTGGTCGTCGTTACCGAATTCGTATAATGTTTCCGCACAGTCCTGCAATCCCCAAAGGTTTTCAAAACCTGCATCGGCACGCGATACCATATCGGCTGCCATGATGTAAGGAACGATCGGGAAGTTCAGACCGTCGTAACGGCGGGGCATTGCGATACCCATCAGGCCGGCTTTGCGTACGGCATCCAGGTTTTCCTGGGTACCTTTGGCATACGTCACACGTCCGTTGGCAACAGACGGGCCTTCATGGTCTACGCCCTCAGCATTGGGAGCGATGATCTCACCACAGATTTCACCTACAATTTCCAGTACCTTTTCGTAGCTGTCCATTGCATCTTCGAAATCCTGAGGAGCATAGTCAAATTTATCCTTGTCGGCATAGCCGCGTTCTTTCAGCTCTACGATCCGCTGCATCAACGGGTGATGCAGGTGATGTTTCATGCTGGGATTATCTAAATAAAAGTTAGCCATATCTTATTTACTGTTCTGTTTGTAATACTTGATCATCTTCGGGATCACTTCTTCAACCGAACCGTTGATCACATAGTCAGCGATGGTGTTGATCGGAGCGTTCTCGTCGTTGTTGATAGAGATGATAATACCTGCGTCCTGCATACCGGCAATGTGCTGGATCTGTCCGGAAATACCGCAAGCGATATAGAGTTTCGGGCGAACGGTCAGACCGGTCTGTCCGATCTGGCGGTCGTGGTCACAGAAACCGGCGTCGACAGCAGCACGGCTGGCACCTACTTCTGCATGAAGTTCTTTAGCTAATTCGAACAGCAGGTTGAAGTTTTCTTTCGACCCTACGCCATAACCTCCGGCAACTACGATAGGAGCACCTTTCAGGTTGTGTTTCGCTTTTTCAACGTGACGGTCGATTACTTTTACTACATAATCAGCATCGGATACATATTTTGCTACGTCGTGTTTTACCACTTCGCCTTTATAATTGGCATCCAGGATCTCTTTCTTCATCACACCTTCGCGAACGGTAGCCATCTGAGGACGGTGTTCCGGGTTGATGATGGTTGCCACGATGTTACCACCGAAAGCTGGACGGATCTGATACAACAGGTTTTCATATGTGATACCTGCCCGTTTATCTTCGTGAGGACCGATCTCCAATGAAGTACAGTCTGCAGTCAGACCGCTGGTCAGTGCAGAAGATACACGAGGGCCCAGGTCGCGACCGATAACGGTAGCACCCATCAGGCAGATCTGAGGTTTTTCTTCCTTGAACAGGTTGATCAGGACAGAAGAATGGGGTAATGAAGTGTAAGGGAACAGACCCGGAGCATCGAACACGTGTACTTTGTCGACGCCGTAAGGCAGTACCTGGCTTTCTATACCTTCGAGGCCGCTACCGGCAACAACTGCTTCCAGCTGGCAACCTAACTGATTCGCTAACTTACGACCTTTGGTCAGAAGTTCGAGACTTACATCGGCAATGGTTGTGCCTTCAATCTCACAATATACAAATACGTTATTCATAATCTTATCCGATGGTATGGTTAGCTAACAGTTCAACAATCATCTCTTCTATATCCTTATCCGCGCTGGTCAGCGTTTTGCTTTCCTTTGCCTGGAACACGATATTCTGTATAGTCTTTACCTTTGTAGGGGAACCGGACAGACCGCACTGTGTCAGATCTCCGTTTACATCGTTCACGCTCCATTCCTGGATATTCAGATACGGACGTTTTTCGTAAAGATCTGCATACGGCAGTTCGCTCGGAACGTCCGGATGGCAGGCAGTCGGGTGGGCTGCTTTTTCCTGTGCGCCCATGGCACGTTTGTATTTCTGTACCAATCGGGCATTGCGCGGACGGCAGGGAGCTGCCGAGCCGTTTACTGTGATGACGATAGGCAGCGGACCTTCTACGGTTTCCACACCTCCGTCGATATGACGTTTAACGGTGATACGGCGTGCTGCTTCATCCACATTCAGGATTTCTTCAGCGTACGTGATCTGTGTCAATCCCAGCTTTTCTGCTACCTGGGGACCAACCTGTGCTGTATCTCCGTCGATAGCCTGACGGCCACCGATGATGATGTCATAATCATTAATTTTTTTGATAGCCGTAGCCAAAGCGTATGAAGTAGCCAGTGTATCGGCTCCGGCAAAGGCGCGGTCGGTTAACAAAAAGCCGCCGTCTGCTCCGCGGTATAAACCTTCACGGATAATTTCGGCGGCACGTCCCGGGCCCATAGTCAGTAATGTAACAGTTGATCCGGGGTAGGCATCTTTCAGGCGCAGAGCCTGTTCCAATGCGTTCAGGTCTTCCGGGTTAAAGATGGCGGGAAGTGCGGCACGGTTTACCGTTCCGTCTTCTTTCATCGCATCCTTTCCCACGTTGCGTGTGTCCGGAACCTGCTTCGCTAAAACAATAATTCTTAAACTCATATTAAATAGGAATATTAGATTTCTATTGTCTGAAAATTATTCGGTAATTAGTAAAAAAGTTACCGATTGCAAAAGTAGTCAAACATTCTTTATATCAAACAACTTTAACCTGAAATGTGCACACTTTAGGGTTTTTTGAGCACTCTGAGACAGGTTTTTCCATATATTCTTTGTTGTGTAGATGATTAATTTTACCTTTGAATCGATAAAAATCTTAGCATATGGGAAAATGGAGTTTTCAACAGGAATTGAAGCGAGAGGAAAAGGAACTGAATATAGTTCGAAAAGAGAATCTCTGCAAGTTTGTTTATGATTTGGCAAAATTAATTTTTGCGGGTATTGTGATTGGAGGTGTTGTTCCATTGTATGGAAATCCTCAGAATCATATTCAATGGTATATTGTTCTGGGAGGTGTGTTTGGAACTATAGTATTGGCTTTATTTGCGAATAAAATTTTAAAATAGAAGGTATGACAACATTAGGATTTCTTTTTATTGTTGTAGATGTCATTGTGGTAATTTTGCTTCTTTGGACATCCTACACGAAGTCCGGGAAAAGATGGATAAAGAACTTGTAACCGGTTTTTTCGGTGAAGTATGTATACAGAGAGACTATGTCAAGAATAACATAGTCTCTCTTCTTTTTAATAAAATTATTTGTTTCTTTTTTCCTACCCTTTCCCAGCATCCAATCGTTTCACCACTTGCCCGTAAATGATCAGGGCGAATGCCGAAACGAGGGCGATTGCACCGAAATAATACCAGATATAATGGGCATTGGCACTGGCTGCCACCCATTCTTCATGCGTAGCGAACAGGGTCGGTTCCGGACAATATTTGCTTAGTAAGAAACCGGATAATCCGAATCCGAGAATGGACGACAGGAACGAGTGGAGATGACTGAAGCCTAGATATAACCCTTCTTCTCCTTTGGGGGCCTGCAATGAGAAATATTCGAGGAAACGGGGAGATATAAATGTCTCAGCCAATCCTTGGAAAACGATACCGACTACCATCATAAAGGCAACCGGATGCATACCCAGAATCGTTGTATTTCCATCGAGCATATTTCCCGAAGCCATACAAAGTGCGGATATCGGCATAATGAACATGCCGAATGTCATAGAGGTCAGTGCTGTCTTTTTACGCATTAACTGGGTGACCAGATTAACGGTCAGCACAACCACCAACGGGTTTACGTTGGCATACCAGGAGGGAGAAGCCCCTTCGCCTGCCAGACGTAAAACATACTTAGGCATGGTTGCATACAACTGGTGCTGAACCATCCAGAATCCGGAGATGATGATGATTAGTGTGATCAGGCGTCCGTTTGTACATACTTTGATCAATGCTTTCCATATCTGTCCGAATGTCTTTCCTTCTCCCGAGTGCTGGCTGCTTTTATAGAAGAACCAGATCGCAAGTAAGGCAAGAAAAGTCATCGAAGCGGAGAAATAGTTGAGGGTGATCAATCCTTCGTTCCCTAATGCTTCGCGCAATGGTTTTACAATCGTTTTGCCGGAGAAAGCTCCGATATTTACCATTGCATAGAATATGGAGAAACCTTTGGCACGGGTTTCGGGAGTCGTTTCTTTGGCTACCGTTCCGGAGATCACACTCTTGATGAATGAGCCGCCGATAACGATCAGTATCATGATCGGGATAATCCCATAACGAAGATTACTTTCAAGCAATCCGGTAAATGTAGTCGTAGTCCCGTATTCGACCAGTCCGGCAGACTGAAGCCAGGTAGGATAAAGTCCTAGACCGGCATAACCGATAGTCAGTAAAGAAAAAGCCAGCAGCATGGAATTGCGGAATCCGATTTTATCGGCCAATGCACCGGCAAAAGTTGGAAGAAAATAAAGAAATGCAGAGAATGTTCCGGCGATAGTTGCCGCCTGTATGTCGTTGAACCCGAGGATGCGGCTGAGATAAAGGGTTATTACGATAAATACGCCGTAGTAGGCAGCACGCTCAAATAGTTCGACGGTATTGGCTACCCAAAACGCTTTACTGAATTTGATTTTCTCTTTCTTTGTCGTTGTATTCATATGATAGTTATTTGTTTTTAGAATATAGAATATAAAACGTAAAACGCAGGTATAGGCAGATGAGAAAATTAGAGCTGCGTATACCTGCGTGTATTTACATTTCGTGTAAGTCTTTTTTTATTTCTTTACAGTGTAAGTTTGATGAATAGCCTTGTCGAAAGCCTTCCAGTGTTCGTCAGTCATGCTACCAGGTGTGAACAGGGCTACACCGGCTGCACCGGCTTCCATTGATCCGCGAACGGCTTCTTCGATCTCCGACGGGATCAATCCGTGTCCTTCCGGATCTTTGATGTTGGCTTTGTTTTGCCAGTCACGACAGATGAACAGACCGCTGTAAACAGGTTTTTCCCCCTTGACAGAGTTCACTTCTTCTTTGGTCACTTCGCCTACCCAGGCAGCATCTTCCAGATAGAAATCGTTGTAGTTCATCGGGAAGAATGCATCGATATTCCATTTGTTCCATTCCTGGCGAACCATCCATTTGGCATGAGAGTCAGGACCGGGGAATACGGCAGCACTTACCTTCTTACCTTTTGCGTGAACAGTATCGGCAATGCGGTCGACCAGCTTCGTGATCAGGTCGCAGCGGAATTGTGCCCATTCTTTGCATTTGGAAGGATCTTCAACCGATTTGATGTCGATGCCGGTAGCAGCTTTGAAGTCGGCTACACATTTATCGCAATAGCAATAGTCGGCAGTCGGATATTCTTCATCCATCACTAAGCCGTATTTTTCCCAAAGACCTTTTGCCAGGATCACGTCTACATAGCGGATGTAGTCCAGGTGGACATAATCCACTTCCGGGATATCAGCCACTTTGCCATACAGGTCAGTCAGGAATTCTGCCGTACCTTCATGGTTCGGGCAAAGACATTTGTAATAAGGAACATATGCCTGTACTTCGTAAGCAGGTTCACCTTTACGGTTTACGGCATAAAGAGTTGAATCCATATCCCCTTGCAGCATGGCAGGGATCCAGGCATGATACTCCATGCCGTTTGCATGAGCGACTTTCGCTGCACGCTGAATTTTCTGTAAGTCGTGTCCGGCATTATAGCACATACCGTCCAGGCCATGAGATTTCCATTTACTAAAATCGGCTTGTAAGGTCTCTTCGGTCGTGTTACCACCTTCGCCTTGCCAGCCGTACACTTTGATTTTTGATTCCGGTGCTTTCGTGCAAGCCGTTGCCAGAAGGGCAACGGCTGCTAAAGCGATAAATACTTTTTTCATTCAGATTTGTTTGTTATTAAATTTCACAAGCACAGAGAGTCGGGATCAGGTTGCGGTCGCCGTATGCATTGTCTACGCGTGCCACATTGATCCAGAATTTACTGTCATGCAACCATTCCAGCGGGAAAGCTGCTTTACTACGAGGGTATTCATGCTTCCATTCATCGGCTGTTACTTCGTATTCAGGATGCGGAGCATTTTTGAGCACATTATCTTCTTTGGATGCCTTACCTTCTTCTACTTCTTTGATTTCTTTCCAGATGCAGTCCATTACTTCGGCGAAGCGGTCGAGTTCGGCTTTGCTTTCGCTTTCGGTCGGTTCGACCATCAGGGTACCGTGTACCGGGAATGAGAGCGTAGGAGCATGGTAGCCGAAGTCCATCAGACGTTTGGCGATATCGCCTTCGTCGATACCGGATGCTTCTTTTACGCCGCGGCATTCGAGGATCAATTCATGGCCGACACGTCCTGTGGCACCTGTATAAACGATACCGTACGTATCTTTGAATTTAGAAGCCAGATAGTTCGCATTCAGGATGGCTGTTTTTGTAACGGTTTCCAATCCTTCTGTACCCAGCATGCGGATATAAGCGTATGTGATCGGCAGGATACCGGCACTTCCGTAAGGAGCGGCAGAAACCGTATTCAGATCGCTGCCCCAGACCACCGGATGAGAAGGCAGGAACGGAACCAGATGTTCGGCTACGCAGATCGGACCGACACCCGGGCCACCACCACCGTGAGGCGATGCAAATGTCTTGTGCAGGTTCAGGTGGCAAACGTCTGCGCCGATGGTTCCCGGATTTGTCAATCCTACCTGGGCGTTCATGTTGGCACCGTCCATGTATAACTGACCGCCGCAAGCGTGAACGATGTCGCACATTTCTTTAATGTCGGCTTCAAAAATACCGTGTGTAGACGGATAAGTGATCATGCTGGCAGCCAGATTCTCCTTGTTGGCTTCCGCTTTGGCACGGAAATCTTCCAGGTCGATATTGCCATTCTCGTCGCATTTAACGGTAACAGTCGTATAACCGCACTGGATGGCACTCGCCGGGTTTGTACCGTGAGCCGAAGCAGGCAGCAATACGATATTGCGATGTCCTTGTCCGATGCTTTCCAGGTAAGCGCGGATAACACGGAGACCTGTATATTCGCCGGCAGCACCTGAATTCGGTTGTAAAGTAACACCTTTGAATCCGGTGATCTCAGCCAGGTAGCAACACAGGTTCTCGATCAGCTCTTTGTAACCTTCTACCTGTTCTTCCGGGGCATACGGGTGAATATTCATAAACTCTGCACGGCTTAACGGAAGCATTTCAGAAGCAGCATTCAGCTTCATCGTACATGATCCCAGAGAGATCATTGACTGAGCCAGCGACACGTCTTTGCGTCCCAGGCGAGTGATGTAACGCATCAACTCGGTTTCCGTACGATATTTCTTGAATACATCTTCTTGCAGGAAGTCCGAAGTACGGGCGAATTTCGGATCAAAATAAGTCTTTTCCGGGATCGCATCTTCCAGCATATAATCTTTTCCGGCAGCACCGGCGAAGATATACAACAATACGCCTATATCGGTAGGCTGTGTTGTTTCGTCGATACTGATGCCTACCTGACCGCCTTCGAAGTAGCGAAGGTTCACCTTGCATTCCAATGCGATCTCGCGGAGCGCGTTGATGGATACGTTGGCAGGTAATTCGATCTTCAAGGTATCGAAGTAATCTTTATTCAGCTGTTTGTAGCCTAACCTTTCCAATTCGGCAGCCAGGAATCCGGCAGAAGCATGGATACGTCCGGCGATGTTGCGCAACCCATCTGCTCCGTGATATACAGCGTAGAATCCGGCCATTGTTGCCAGTAAAGCCTGTGCGGTACAGATGTTGGAGGTCGCCTTTTCGCGTTTGATATGCTGTTCGCGTGTCTGTAAAGCCAGACGGTAAGCCGGGTGTCCGTAAGCATCTTTCGAGATACCGATGATACGTCCCGGGATAGCACGCTTGTATTCATCTTTCGTAGCGAAGAATGCAGCAGAAGGACCGCCGTAGAACATCGGTACACCGAAACGCTGGCTGCTACCGAATACGACATCGGCACCCCATTCTCCCGGAGGAGTCAGCAATACCAGGCTCATCAGGTCGGCAGCCACGGCAACACGGGCTTCGTTCGCATTGGCTTTCGCAATGAATTCTTTATAATCTTCAACCGAACCGTCTGCATTCGGGAACTGTACGATCGCACCGAATACTTCAGGAGTGAATGTAAATGTCTTGTAATTGCCGACCACAACATTGATTCCCTGCGGAACCATACGTGTACGGATCACGGCCAATGTAGATTCAAAAACATTTTCATCTACAAATAAAGTGTTAGCTCCTGCCTTTGCCTGTGCGCGGCTGCGAGTTCCGTAAAACATCGTGGCAGCCTCTGCTGCTGCGGTAGCTTCGTCCAGCAGAGAACAGTTGGTCAGGGGCAGAGCTGTCAGTTCACTGATGACAGTCTGGAAGTTCAGCAACGCTTCGAGGCGTCCCTGAGAAACTTCCGCCTGATACGGGGTATATGAAGTGTACCATACCGGATTTTCAAAAACATTGCGCTGGATAGGAGCAGGACAGACTGTGTCATACCATCCCATTCCGATGTAAGAAGTGAAGACTTCGTTTTTGGAGGCAAGTTCTGCGATATGTTCTGCAAACTCCCTTTCAGTCATTGGCTCCGGAAGGTTCAGAGGTTCTTTCAGACGAATATTGGCCGGGATTGTCTGGTCAATCAGTTCGTCAACCGATTTAACACCGATAGCTTCAAGCATAGCCGGAATATCTTCCTTTGCAATGCCGACGTGGCGGTTTACAAATTTATTTGTGTCCATAGTATTTAATGTGTTTTATAAATAAGGATTGTTTAATTTTTCATCGATAACTCTCGTTTCCGGGCCATGTCCGGGGTAAATGACCGTTTCGTCCGGCAGTGACAACAACTTGTCGTTGATGGCTGCGATCAATACTTCCTGATTGCCGCCCCACAAGTCCGTACGCCCGATACTTCCGGCAAACAAGGCATCTCCCACGATGGCAAAACCGTTCTTCTTATTATAGAAGGCAACGCTTCCGGGAGAATGACCGGGAACAGTCAGTACCAGCAGCTCCGAATGGCCGAACTTGACCACTTCATTGCCGACCAACAGTTTCTGGACCGGAACATGTTGATAATGTCCCGGCAATCCGAAAGCCTGCGCCTGCTTGTCGGGAGGTGGAAGCTGTTCCACATCGAGCCTGTGTGCCTGCGGCGACAGCCCATATGTTTTGAATACGAACGGATTACCAAAGATATGGTCCAGATGCAAGTGAGTACATAACAGGTGCTTTACCGTCAGTTTGTTCTCTGCAATGAAATCACTTAATTCTTTTTCTTCCGACGGACGAAGGCATCCGCAATCGATAATAACCGCCTCTTTGGTATCATCATACAACACGAATGTGTTTTCCTGGAAGTAATTGAACTCAAACGCTTTTATTGTGATCATAATGGTACGTAAACTACTTTTTTAGTACTAAAAAATTCTTCTTTGAAATGGTCGCCTAACTCGACAACAATCGCTTGTTTCCGAAAAGCCTGTATTTCGTGTTCCAACTCACCACCTTTCAGACATATTAAACCATTCGGCAGTGCGTTCTGTTGTTCCTTCCGTATGTTTTTACGGGAAATTTTAACCAGATCGCCCAGCGGCATAACAGCCCGGCTGACAACAAAATCGAACAGTTGCTTTTCTTCTTCGGCGCGGCAATGGCGGAAAGTGATATTTTTCAAACCGATCGCTTCGGCAACGGCTTGCCCGACCTTGATCTTTTTTCCGATACTGTCTACCAGATGGAATTGTACTTCAGGAAAGAAGATAGCCAGCGGAATACCCGGAAATCCGCCTCCCGTACCGATATCCATTACGGTAGAACCGTTTTTGAATTTCATCATTTTGGTTAGCCCCAGCGAATGGAGCACATGATGCGGATAAAGATTCTCGATATCTTTGCGCGATATGACGTTAATCTTTGCATTCCAGTCTGTATATAAGTCGTACAGAGCTTCGTATTGTGCAAGTTGCGTTTCGTTTAGCTCCGGAAAATAAGTTTTTATCAGTTCCATAAATTGTATTTAAAATGCCAGATGTGCGATCGGACTCTCTTTCTTGAGCAGGTACTGTATCTCTTCATAAGGGAGATGTACACTCGTTGCGCCGACCACATAGGCTGCTATCTCATATTCATTAAATGTATAGGTAATCCCATTCTCGTCGATCAGGAAGTTGTTGTTCGGGAAAATCTCGTCGATGCTGAAGAAACCGATGTTTTCCAGATCCTTGGCATTCTCCACGCTGTTCTGTTTGGCGATCCGGTCTACAAGGATCTGCGCCAGGTCGTCCTGGAAATCTTCGATGAATATATCAGACTCCGTAACCGGAGCACCGGTTTTCATGTTGATGACATGGTTGGCGGTCGCATGCGAGCCATGCGCTCCTCCGGTATAGTTTTCTACGTAAATTGAGTAACTGAGGATATCGTTCTGGTTATAGGCGATATCGTTGGTAGACATTTCGTAATAAGAGAACCAGGCTCCGACCGGCGTTTCGTCGGCTTTTGCCACTTCTTCTTTGTATTCGCCCTCCAGGTCCTTATAATTATTCAGATAATCCTCCGTGTACTTGGCTACCGCTTCTTCAGGAGATAGCTTTTCGTAACTGTCCCCGAAGTATGCAGACACAAATTGCTGCTGTATCTTTTTCAGGATCTCTTTGTCGTCGTATTTGGCCGGATAGGTAAAGTTTATCTGAAGGTTACAATTCGGATTCTCCGGGTTTTCCAGAAGATGATAGGTCTTGTCCACACTGATCGAATCAAATGTAATATCATTATCCGCCGTTTTTTTTGTCCCGGTGTTACAACCGCTGACAATTATACTTATGAGAAAAAGAGCTACAAGCTTTTGGCATAATTGCGTCTTCATTGTGATACAGATTTAATTGAATACTTTAAAATGCAAATGTACATGTTTATCTCCGAATTACCGAATAGATAAACGAAATTAGTTCGCGCTAAATCAGTTTTCAGCATCCTGAAAAACAGAAACGAGGGAGGCATAAAAAATTTCAACGTACCGCCAGACAAATCCCTTTGGGGATAACTAAATGAGGAGTAGGCATGAAGCCTGGTGCAGGATGGAAGATATGTATATATTTTTTAGCGAAAAATTGATTATTTGAATCTTCTGTGTATCTTTGTTCCGCACATGAAATGCAAGGTGTTGCAACATGGGCGATTTGTTAGTTAGACATAAGCGTTTTTAAATATTATTTGACATTGAAATCTCGACAATTTCATCCCAACAAATAATAGTACTGTAAATGCAAATGTTCTTTTCTATTTATACACACCGAGAGAATTGTAGAAATTGATTCGTGTATATGGATAAGAGCGTGGTACTGTTATATATATTGTTGGGGGGCCTGTCGAGAGCCTCAATGTCTATATATCAACAGTTTCCACGCTTCTTTTGTTTAGCAGGCAACCGATAGGTTTCCTGAATATGATTGGTTATCACCTTTCGTCAGGTACGAATTTATTCACGTAATTTCATTCAAAAATAAGATAATTCTTTATTTCCTGAAACTAAGCCTATCGGATGCTTCCATCAGCATTAACTTCCTGATATAAATGAACAAATTCAAGGCTTACTTGTTATATAAACGAAAGAGTAAAATTTTCGTCTACCATTAAGGTATAAAAATTAGCAGATAAATTTACGATTAAAAAGTCATTCCGGATTCACTGCGTGCGTCCGGAAGAGGAACTTTGCTTATCCGGCCAGTATGAACCGGAGCACGACCCCTTGTATCATAAACCTAAATAATAAACGAGATATGGCAAAAATAGAAATAAAAAACTTATCCATCCTTTTCGGTCCCGAGAAGAGCCGGGCGAAAAAGATGATCCTGAAAGGAAAAAGCAAACAGGAAATACTAAAAGAAACAGGCTGTACCGTTGCCGTGCGTAACGCGAACCTGGAAATAGAAGAAGGCGAGATGTTCGTCATTATGGGCCTCTCCGGTAGCGGTAAATCGACTTTATTACGCTGTATCAACCGGCTGAACGAGCCGACGATGGGAGAGATCCGGGTGAACGGGATAGATATAACCCGTTCGTCGGACAAGGAACTGTTGCAGATCCGGCGAAAAGAGCTGGCGATGGTTTTCCAGCACTTCGGGCTGCTACCTCACCGCACCGTCCTGAATAACGTATCCTTCGGCCTCGAACTGCAAGGCGTCCCTAAACAGGAACGCGAAAAGAAAGCCCTGGAGAGCATCCTTCAGGTCGGCCTGAAAGGGTACGAAAACCAGCGGGTCGATGAATTATCAGGCGGAATGCAACAGCGCGTCGGACTGGCACGTGCCCTGGCAAACAATCCTGAGGTCCTTTTGATGGATGAAGCCTTCTCTGCACTCGACCCGCTGATCCGCGAACAGATGCAGGACGAGTTGCTGCTCCTGCAGGAGAAGATGAAAAGGACGATCGTCTTTATCACCCACGACCTGGACGAGGCGATCAAGCTGGGCGACCGTATCGCCATTATGAAAGACGGCGTCATCGTGCAGGTGGGAACGCCGGAAGAGATACTGACCGACCCCGCCAACGATTACGTCACCCGTTTTACGGAAAGCGTGGACCGCGGCCGAATCGTAACAGCCTCGTCGATCATGCTCAGGCAACCCATCGTTGTCAGAGTCAAAAGAGACGGTCCGGAAACCATTCTCCGGAAGATGCGTGAAAGACGCCTCTACGCACTGCCCGTCATCGGCAATGACGACCAATTCATCGGAGAGATACACTATAAAGATGTACTGAACCTGCGGAAAGAAGGCGGGAAGGATATCGGTCCCATTATCAAAAAGGAAGTCCCGTCCGTCCTCGAAAACACCATTGTGGAAGATATGCTCCCTCTGCTGTCCAAAGTACGGCAGGCATTGCCGGTAGTCGATGAGAACAACCGCTTGTTGGGCGTTATCCCCCCATCCGCCATCATCATTGAAATGACAGGAAAGGATGAAAAAGAAATAGAAGAAATAATTCAAAACGCAATAGATTTATGATCAATATCGGAAAATATATAGAAATCGCCATCAACTGGATGACGGAACACTGGGCGCATTTTTTTGATGTCGTCAATAATATAATCGGAGGCTTTATCGATGCTTTCCAGAACGGCCTGCTATGGATACCCTTTTATATAATGATCGCGGCCCTGACCGTATTGGCCTGGTATAAAGCCGGAAAAGGAACAGCCGCCCTGACACTGCTGGGTTTGTTCCTTATCTATGGAATGGGCTTCTGGGAACAGACTATGCAGACCGTCGCATTGGTCCTGTCCTCTACCGTGATTGCCCTGATCCTCGGCGTACCGCTGGGAATATGGACGGCGCGTAACCGGGTTGCTGCCAAGATAATCCGCCCCGTCATGGACCTGATGCAGACCATGCCCGCCTTCGTTTACCTGATCCCCGCAGTCTTGTTCTTCGGACTGGGGCCCGTCCCGGGCGCATTCGCGACCGTTATTTTCGCCATGCCGCCCGTCGTTCGTCTGACGGACCTCGGTATCCGGCAGGTACCGGAAGATATAGTCGAGGCGACCCGTTCTTTTGGCGCCACCTCCGGACAGCTGCTATTCAAAGTACAGCTTCCTCTGGCATTGCCGACGATCATGACCGGCGTGAACCAGACAATCATGATGGCGCTCTCGATGGTAGTCATCGCCGCGATGATCTCGGCAGGCGGTCTGGGCGAGATAGTCCTCAAAGGAATCACCCAGATGAAGATCGGCCTCGGTTTTGAAGGCGGTATTGCCGTCGTGATCCTCGCAATCATCCTCGACCGTATCACCCAGGGATTTGTCCGCAAGAAATAAGCGGAACTCAGTTATTCACTCCATAAAAGAATTTACATGAAAAGATTATTTATACTTATCAACCTGATCCTGCTGCTGGCTGTCCTGATGTTTCTGGTCAGCTGCAACCGTGCCAAAGACCCGAAAGAAATTTCGATCGGCTACGTGAACTGGTCGGAAGGCATCGCCATGAGTTATCTGGCCAAGGCGATGCTGGAGGAGCAGGGCTACAAAGTAACATTGAAGAATGCCGACATCGCCCCGATCTTCACCTCGGTAGCTTCCGGGAAAGTCGACCTCTTTCTGGATGCCTGGCTTCCGGATACTCACGTCGACTACATGAAGAAATACGGCGACCGCCTGGAAACGATCGGCATCCCTTTTGAGAACGCCCGTTTAGGTCTGGCCGTCCCATCCTACGTGACGATCAATACAATCGAAGAACTGAATGCCAATAAGGAACGCTTCAAAGGCGAAATTATCGGTATCGATATCGGTGCCAGCCTGATGAACCTGACGGAAGACGCCGTAAACGATTACGGCCTGCAACTCAAATTAATGCCTTCCAGCGGCCCGACCATGACCGCCTTCCTCCAGAAGTCCGTGGAGCATAACGACTGGATCGTCGTCACAGGCTGGACCCCCCACTGGATGTTCGCCCGTTATGACCTCAAGTTCCTCGACGACGACAAAGGTGTTTATGGCGATACCGAGCATATTGCAGCCGTTGCCACCAAAGGCTTCTCCGAGACGCACCCATTCGTGGCAGCCTTCTTCAGAAACTTCAGATTCACCAACGAGCAGTTGAGCGAACTGATGAACATCATGGAAGACTATCCCTTACGCGAACTGGAAGGCGCAAAAGTTTGGTTGAAAAAGCACCCCGAAATAATGGATTTATTTTTACCTTCGCAGGCAAATAATCTAACTCAACTGAACGGATATGAAACAGATCGCGAAAATAGCCTGCCTGCTGCTGGGACTGGCAATCAGTAGTCCTTTTATGAAGGCGGAAAATAAAAAGAGTATGAACATCGTATTTATAGGAAACAGCATTACTGCCGGTGCATTGATCGCAGACCCTGCGCACGATGCCCCTCCGGTGAAAGCTGCCTTGTACCTGACCAAACAACCCTCCGTCACCTCGGTCAAATACTCCAACCAGGGAGTAAGCGGCTGCACGACCACGGATTATCTTCCGGCTACGGAAACCCTGTTCCCGAAAGCGAGAGCCGCCGCCGACAAGTTTGCCGATGAAACCTGGGCGACCCTGATCTTCTCCATTATGTTGGGGACGAACGACAGCGCCATCACTGGTCCGAACGGTGCACCCGCTTCGCCGGAGAAATACGAGGAAAACATGAAAGCCATCATCAACCAGTTGCTCGCCTTGTACCCGAATTGCAAGATTGTCCTGAACCGTCCGGTATGGTACAGTCCGAACACATACAACGGGGCGATGTATTTGAAGGAGGGGCTGAACCGTTTGCAGAGTTACTACCCGGTACTGCAATCGCTCGTGGAAGAATATGCCAAACGTTTCCCCGGACAAGTGTTCATGGGCGACACAGAGGCATTCGATTATTTCAAGGAGAACTACTTGACCGACCTTTTCCCTGAAGACGGGAATGCCGGAACCTTCTATCTCCATCCCAACGAGAAAGGTGCAGCGGTGTTGGGCGAGTTCTGGGGAAAAGCCATCCTGAAGGCTGTCGAATAAACCGGATACTTATTGATAACAAAATAAAAACCCTCCCGGCTGAAATCATCTTTCACGTCCGGAAGGGTTTCTTATTTTTCCCGAACGCAGCTTAATGGCAGAAAAGCCGCATCCGGTCATTCAATGTAAAAGTCTGTTGTAAGTAATAGGACATTCTTTTATCTTTTGGCGAGATGGTGGTCCATGATGGCCACATGATGTTCGCCGTATAATTTCAGTTTTTCGACAATATTCTTGGTAGTCGCTTCTTCTTCCACCTGTTCGCGGACGAATCCCCAAAGGAAATCCTGCGTAGCCTTGTCGTTTTCGGCATGGGCGATGTCGACCAATTTGTCGATCAATCCCGACACATGTACTTCATGCTGGTAGACATGCTCGAACACCTCCAGCGGCGTACCGAAAGCCGTCGGCACCACATTGATCTGCTCCAACTTCACCTGTCCGCCACGCTGAACGGAATAGTCGATCATTTTATATGCATGTTCCAGTTCTTCCTGCGATTGCTTCTTCATCCAGTGCGCACAGCCGTCGAGGCCGATCTGTGTAAAGTGGATATACATTGATAAATAGAGATTGGAAGACCACATCTCTGCCAATATCTGCTCGTTGAGAGCATCGGATAATTTTCTACTTAGTGTCATAGCTGTATTTTATGTTATGTTTATTAATAAAACAAACAGCTATCTGATTTGTTCCAAAAATAAGAAGTTCTTATCTTCGTTTCACGCTAATAAATAGAAGCTCATATGAAAAAGAAAATAAAAGCCCTCGTGAACCGCCTGCGTTCGGCTGTCAGGCAACATCCGGTAGAGGTCGTGATGTCCGTCGTTTTCAGTCTGGCGGGATGCATCCACTACGAGAGCGGGTATGAATATAGTTTCCTCGTAGGTCCGCTGGTCTATTTTCCGGTGCTGTTCCTGGCGACTTATACGCTGAACGGGTTGATGCGGCAGGCAGACACGAAGGGAGCCGTCGGGTTACGGGTACTGTATTATCTTTCCGCATTCTTTTTCATACCGTTCCTCTGGATGGACGACAAAGCTATCTGGACACCTACCTATCTCGTTTCGCTGGTCGTGGTGCAGCTCGTCTACCTGATAAGCGGATGGAAACGCGACAATGACGATTTTGTCCGTGTTGCCCTGCGCTATCTCAAAGCAGTGTTGTCGGCGGGGCTGCTTGCCGGGATCGCCTATCTGCTGGCGATATCCGTCAATGCATCCGTACGGTATATCTTTGAGATATGGGAAGACAGCTACAGATGGTTCTATACGGAGGCTGCCTATTTGATATTTATATGCGGGATGTCTTTGCTGTTCCTGATGTTCAACCAGGAGAAAGAGGAGAGGGACGAAGGAAGCAACCGGCTGTTTGAAGTCTTGCTGAACTACGTGCTTTCGCCGGTGCTGCTGATCTATGCGGTGATATTGTACCTTTATTTTATAAAAGTGGCCGTACTATGGTCGCTGCCGAAAGGGGCGGTGGCTTATATCGTGGTCAGCTTTATATCCGCCACGTTCGTGTTGAAAGGGTGCCAGGTGTTCCTTTCCAAAAGGTATTACGACTGGTTTTATAAACAGGCGAGCTGGGTAGTATTGCCTGCGCTGGCGATGTATTGGATCGGGACTTATTACCGCATCAACCAGTACGGGTTCACGGAACCGCGTGTTTATCTGGTAGCCGTGGGAGGAATATTGACGGGACTGGTCGTGCTGTTCCTGACGAAGCGGTGGGGAAGGTTTTTGTATGCGGCCTGCCTGGCGGTCGTCCTGCTGTCGGCGGTTACTTATATTCCGGGTATCACGGCGAAAGATATCGAAAGGATCTCGCAGGAAGGAAGGGAGAATGAGCCGGGGAACGAAAAAGGATACGACCGGAATTCGTATATGCAGATAGATAACAAATATCCGCTCGATCTGTCCGGCTACCGGACGTTGGTGCCTGTGACGGGATATAAGAATGACGATTGTATGTATGCGGTTAATAGCAATGACACGTTGCGGCTGTTCGGTAAAAACGACGAAGTTTTATATACCAAAGATATTCCATCCTTCTGGGAGGGGCAATTGAAGAATGCAGGAGTGAATCCGTCGGATACGATCCCCGAATCCGCCTATCCCGACCTGCTCGTGCTGGATATGGATTCGGCAAAGCTGGTCTTCCAGAGTATCCATCTGTATCGTCCTTCTGCCGATTCGGCCTATACCGTTTCTTATATGATACCGGCGTTCTATCTGGAGAAGAAAAAATAAATATAATTCGTGCAAATATATGTGGCAAATGTTTGATAATAATAAAAATGAGTCTGCAAGGCGATCTGCCAATGTATCAATTTAAAAAGATTTAAGCCTATTCGAACATAAGCAATCAATCATAAATAAGACATGCTTAGTTGCAGGTTTATTTGCCGTCTGCTTCAGCTGACGGATTACAAGTTGTTTCTTTTTTTGGCTTTAGCCACATTTCTCTTAGCATAGAGAGTGCGTTTAAAATGGGACTAAAGTCCAAAGAAGTAGATCATTTACCAAACCGTCAGCTGAAGCAGACGGCAAATGAACCTGTAATGGCGAAGTCTCTTTGATAAGGGGATAGCTCAAACTGACAATCTTTGAAACATTCAAATCTGATAATTTCCGCACCGGTTTATTTTAATTCGATAGCACTGCAACCGGATATTACAATCATCCTTCTTCCCAATCCCTTCATTTGTTAAATGAAAAACTTACCTTTGCAACCATTAAAATAAAAAGGTGAAAAAAACAATATCAAAATAATCCAATGGAAAAGAAAACTAAACAAAGCCTGTTCGCCGCCCCGAACGGCAAGTCATATCTTGTCCCTTTCATCCTTATCACGAGCCTCTTCCTTTTATGGGGATTCGCTCACGGACTGCTGGACGTCCTCAACAAACATTTCCAGGGTGCTTTCACCATGACGAAAGCCGAAAGCGGCCTGGTGCAATTCTCCACCTATATCGCTTATTTCCTCATGGCACTGCCTGCGGGCATGTTTATGAAGCGCTACGGCTACAAAAAAGGAATCATCCTCGGCCTGCTACTTTTTGCAGCAGGCGCATTTGCTTTTATACCTGCCGCTTTCCTGCATTCGGCAACCCCTTTTCTGGTGGCATTGTTCGTCATCGCTTGCGGGTTATGCATTCTCGAGACGGCGGCAAACCCTTATTCGACCATCCTCGGCCCTGCGGAGTCGGGTGCACAGCGGTTGAACCTTTCGCAGTCGTTCAACGGGTTGGGATGGATATTAGGCCCGCTGGTAGGTGGCGCCCTGATATTCGGCGGTGCACAGGATGACCCGTTCACGTTGACCAAGCCTTATATCCTGGTCGGCGGAGTCGTGTTGCTGGTGGCTGTCCTGTTCTTTTTCACCCGTCTGCCGGAGGTGAAGGTAGAGGATCAGGAAGAAACAACCGCGTCTGCCGCCCTTCCTGCCACTTCCATGTGGCGGCACGGTCAGTTTGTGCGGGCAGTGCTGGCGCAGTTCTGTTATTGCGCGGCGCAGACGGGAATTTTCAGCTTCTTCATAAATTACGTGACCGAGGCTGATCCGCAAATGACAAACATCGAGGCTTCGCGGATACTGGCGTTCGGTGGGATGGCTTTGTTTATGATCGGCCGTCTTTCCGGCAGTTTCACAATGAAATGGATGTCACCCGGAAAACTGTTGACATGGTTTGCACTGGCGGATGCGGTTTGTATGGCGTTGGTGATCGTTTCGGCCGGAGCGGTATCGTTGTATGCGTTGTATATTTCTTTCTTTTTCATGTCGATCATGTTCCCGACAATCTTTGCGCTGGGACTGGAAGGGATGGGGGGATATACCAAAAAAGCCTCTTCCTATATTGTGATGGGCGTTGCCGGAGGTGCTTTCAGCCCGATGCTGATGGGATATATCGGCGAGAACAATATGGCAATAGGGTTTGTCGTGCCGCTGGTAGCATTCCTATACATATTATATTTTGCAATTAAATGCAGGAAATAAAAATAAACAGACGGTTTCGTTCGTAGGGGCAGGTTCTAAACCTGCCCTTTTTTGTTTTATATATTGCTGCAAGGGTAGAGCTGAACCTGTTCCTACCGGTTGCAATGACTCAACTCCAGAGAGGATCTGCCAATTATAGAAGGAATATAAGACAAAATCAGCCAGGTTGTAAGAACATAACAACCTGGCTGATAAATTATTTATAGTCAATAGCGAAACTACAAATCGTCAATCTCTTTTACCGACAAACCGGTACAGCGGGCAATCGTTTCGATATCTACTCCCTGATTTTTTAAATTCGCAGCAATAAGACGCTGTTCTTCCGCTTTACCTTCCTTCACGCCTTTTTTCAACCCTTTCTCTTCAGCTTCTTCCACTGCATACTCCAACGTATTGCGCCAATCGCGATAAATTT
>OGEN01000448.1_pt1 | contig 47346 bp, 37 predicted proteins | sample 1570671 | NCBI WGS metagenome assembly OGEN01 (sample SAMEA2582128, study PRJEB24529) | metagenome | biome: Human gut stool | place: China | collected 2011 | reverse complement strand
GTCGGGTGGCCGCCTTCGGCAGCCAAGGTACGCGTCCCGTCGGTTACGAAGTCGCGTTCGCCGGTCACCACGATGATGGAGCCGGTTTCCGCCGCAAAGCGCTTCGCGGTTTCGAGCGCCGCGTCGGACGCATCCGTGCTGTCGACGCCGCAGCCGCCCTGACCGGCGCCGGCCAAGGCGAGGATTTCGCTCGCATTCCCGCGGATCACGGTGGGGCGAAGCTCCACGAAGGAGCGGATCACGCCGTCACGCCAGGGAAGAATCCCGGCCGCCACGGGGTCCAGCACCCAGGGGTGCCCTGCGGCTTTGGCGCCTTCCACGGCGCGGCGCATCCCTTCGATGCGCTCGGGCGTCGGGGTTCCGGTGTTGACGAGCACGGCGTGCGCGATGCGGGCGAAGTCGCCCGACTCTTCCGGGCTCACCACCATGGCGGGTGAGGCGCCCGCCGCCAAAAGGACGTTCGCCGTGATTTCCTGCACGACGTCGTTGGTGAGGCACTGCACGAGAGGGCGAACGCCGCGCATGGCGCGGCGGCACCGGGCGAATTCGGCCCGGTCAAAAACTTCCATGGTCATCCGTGGACGGCTCCGTTTGAGAATGATGGGAAACATATCACACTGAGGGCGGCCGTCTCCCCACGGCGCTCCGTACAATGGCATTTCGTTGCGAAATCCGAAAGAAGGCTCATCCATGGCGCTCATCCACCCGCAATTCGACCCGGTGGCGGTCTCCCTCGGCCCCGTCGCCGTCCATTGGTACGGACTGATGTACCTCCTGGGGTTCGTCTGCTTCTGGTGGCTGGGCCGCATGCGCGCGAAGGAATCCTGGCGCGGGGTCACGCCGGACGACGTGGAGAATCTGCTCTTCTACGGGGTTTTCGGCGTGATTTTGGGCGGGCGTCTCGGCTACTGCCTCTTCTACCAACCCGGCTACTACCTCGCGGAGCCGCTCCGCATTCTGGAAGTCTGGCAGGGCGGCATGAGCGCGCACGGGGGGCTACTGGGCGTCGTCATCGTCATGCTGATCTATGCGCGCCGTCAGGGGCTCACGTTCTGGCAGATTGCGGACTTCGTCTCGCCCATCGTCCCTTTGGGGCTCTTTTTCGGGCGCATCGGCAACTTCATCAACGGGGAGCTTTGGGGGCGTGAGGCGTCCGCGGACCTCCCTTGGGCCATGATCTTCCCGCAGGCGGGGGACGGCATCCCGCGCCACCCTTCGCAACTCTACGAAGCGGGGTTGGAGGGACTGCTGCTCTTCATCTTCTTGTGGATCTGGTCCAGAAAGCCGCGGCCCTCCGGCACCGTCGCGGCGCTCTTCGCGTTGGGGTACGGGCTCGGGCGCTTCGTCGTGGAGTACTTCCGGGAGCCTGACGCGTTCCTGGGGTTGCAGGCGTTGGGGTTGTCGCGTGGGCAGTGGCTGACGCTTCCCCTCATCCTCGTGGGACTTGGTGCCTACGTCTGGCGCCGCAAGCGCGCCTGAACGGTCAAAACAAATCGGGCCGCTCCGTTCGGGGCGGCCCGATCTCATTGAAGTCTTCAGCTCAGCAGAAATCAGTTATCGCCGAACCACTTCTTGTAGATCGCCTGGTATTCGCCGGAGGCTTTGAGGGCGGCGAGCGCATCGTCGAGCTCCTTCGCGAGCTTCACGTTGTCCTTCGCGACCACCATGGCGAACTGGTCGGCGGAGAGCATTTCGGGGAGGTGCACCGTCGCTTCGGCGATCTTCGGCTGCTGCGTGAGGATGTAGGCCGTGACCGGACGGTCGTTGATGACGGCGTCGGTGCCGCCCACCTGCAGGTCGAGAATCGCTTCGCCCGCGTTGTTGAAGGTGCTCACCTTGGCGTCCTTGATGGTCTTCGCCATGGTGGCGGCGGTCGTACCGATCTGCACGCCGACCTTCCTGCCTTCAAGGTCCTTGAAGGACTTGATCTTGTCGGCGTCGGCCTTCTTCACGAGGATGGTGAGGCCGGACTCGTAGAAGGGCGCCGTAAAGAGCACGCGCTTCTTGCGCTCTTCCGTGACGGAGAAGCCAGAGGCGCCCACGTCGGCGGTGCCCGCCAGAATCGCCGGGATGATGCCGTCGAAGCCGATGTTGAGCATCTTGACGTCGTAGCCGAGGTGCTTGCCCATGGCGCGCACGAGTTCCATCTCGAAGCCGGTGATTTCGTTCGTCTGCGTGTTGACGAATTCAAAGGGCGGGAAGGTCGGGTTGACGGCGACGCGGAGTTCCTTGGCGGCGTTGGCGGCGAAGGGAAGCGCAAGCGAAAGGGCGGCGACGGCCGCGAGCGTGAATTTCTTCATGTCGGATCCTCTAAGTGGCGGGGCGCGGCTCGAAGGTAAGGCGTGAGATGCAACCCCAAAAAGCGTCGTCCGGCAGGGGGCTCGGACGGCGTTAATTCTCTCCACTATAGCCAAGGGGTTCGATGCCGACTCCGGGGAGTCTTCCGGGGACGCGAAAAGGCCCGCAGATTTGATGAATCTCTGCGGGCCTAAGCGCAATCTCCTACGGGTTGCCGAGGGTAGGTCAGAAGGCGTTCACGGCCTTCCAGAGCATGAAGGAGGCGAGCACGTAGAGGAGCGTCGCGAAGATCCGCTTCAGGGGCTTCGTGTCGATGGCGTGCGCGGTGCGCGCGCCGAGCGGCGCCGTGAACATGCTCATCACGGCGACGGAGAAGAGCCCGGGGAGATGGACGAACCCGAGCATTTCGGGGAAATCGGGGAGCCCCGGCACGTTCCAACCGCTCCAGACGTAGCCCAGGGTGCCGGCGAACGCGATGGGGAAGCCCAGCGCCGCGGAGGTGCCGATGGCGTTGTGGACCTTGACGTTGCAGTACGTCAAGAACGGCACCGAAATGAAGCCGCCGCCGGCGCCGACCAAGGCGGAAATGACGCCGATCCCGGTGCCCGCGCCGAAGAGGCCGGCCGAGCCGGGAAGCGTGCGCGAGGGCGCGGGCTTCCCGCCCAGGAACATCTTCGTCGCGGAGAAGTAGACGAAGCCCGCGAAGATCAGCGCCACCCAGAAGGTGGAAAGGGCGCCCGCGATCTGGGCGCCCAGGGAGGCGCCCACCAAAATCCCCGGAGCGATCCCGAGCGCCGCCTTCCAAAGGACGGCGCCGCGGGCCGCATGGGCGCGCACGGACGAAATCGACGTGAAGAGGATCGTCCCCATCGAGGTGGCGATCGCCGCATGGACGACGTGTTCGGGCGGAACCCCCGCCTGGCCGAGCAGAATCGTGAAGAAGGGCGTCAGTACCATGCCGCCGCCGATGCCGAGAAGCCCCGCCAGAAAGCCCGTGCAGGCGCCGAGCATGGCGAGTTCAACGATGATGATGGGATCCATGGGCGTCGCCTCCTTGCAGGCCGGGAAAGTGGAGTTGAGGGTCAGAAGAGATGGTCGGTGATGAAGCGGAATTCTTCCGCCGTCACCGGGGTGATGGACAGACGGTTGCCGCGGCGAAGAACGGGCATGTCGGCCAATTCGGGGTGTTCGCGGAGCGCGGCGAGCCCGATGACGGGCACCTTGAAGAGGCCTTTCACGTTGATCGTGAGCCAGCGGGGATTCTCCTTCGAGCTCTTCGCGTCGAAGTATTCGTTTTCGGGATCGAACTGAAGCTCGTCCGGGTACGGTTCGGAATCGATCACCGCAAGCCCCACGATGCCGGGTTCGGGGCAGCTCGAGTGGTAGAAGAGCACGCCGTCCCCGACGGACATGTCGTCGCGGATGAAGTTGCGCGCCTGATAGTTGCGGATGCCGAACCAGGAGACCGGCGCGGCGAGCGCATCGTCGATGCTGCACTCGCCCGGTTCGGTCTTCATGAGCCAAAAGCGTCGGGCGTTCTCCCGGACGCGGCGGATGGTTTCTTCGTTCGTCAAGACGCACCTCAAGGGAATTCTCAAACAAAGAGAGGACGCCTTCTCATCGGAAGAGCGTCCTCTGCGGAAAGGGGCCTGCAGTGGTGCGGGGCTACGTATCCTGAACCGGGAGTTCAGGGCGGTCGGCTCCGGAGCGGAACGGGCCAGTCAACGCGTGACCGGCACACCATCGGCTCTTCGAGTACACCGACCATTTTGCTTTGGCATTGGTTCTAGGTACTTTGGAGCCCGGATGCGGTCCACCGCAGGGTTGAACCCATTGTAGCGGATTGCGGCTCAGAAGAGCGCGCCGATTTTCGTGTCCCGGAAGATCGCGTCTTCGCAGAGGCGGCAGAGCCGCCGGACGTGTTCGAGATCCTCGTCGGTGTGCGCGGGTTCGGTCGCCAAGGGCACCGGCTGCGCTTCGGCCTGCGGCTTCGCGGGCGGAACGGGTTCGCTCTTCGCCACCTGTTCTTCGGCGGCCGTTTTGGCGGCTTCTTCGGCCTTCTTCGCCTCGTAGGCGACTTCGAGCGCCGTGAGAACCGCGATCTGGTCGGCGGCGATCACCTTGCCGCTCGCCTTCATGGCTTCCATCTGGCGGTCGATCTGCGCGGCGCAGTCGCGAAGGAGGTCCTCCTCGCCGGTACTCACCGCGAGACGGTACTTGTGGTTGTAGATCGAAACGATGACTTCGGGCACGGCGTCCTCCTTCAGCGTTCGTCCGTCGGGCGGTTGAATTGGGCGAGCATGCCTTCCATGCGGGAGCGCACGTCCTGGAGCTGCGCGCGGGTGCGGGCGAGCTCCGCCTCGCGCGTGGCGAGTTGGTTGCGCAGCTGCTGATTGAGCCCGCGTTCGTTCTGAAGCCGGGCGATCAGCTGCTCGATGAGCGACTGAAGGCGGTTGAGTTCGGCTTTCATGGTCATTTTTCAGCGGATTCGGCGGCGGGTTCGTTCTTGGGTTCGGCGTTGGGTTCAACAAGCGGCGCGGGCTCCTGCTTCGGGGGGCGCGCGTCGAACGTGCGGATGTTCCCGAGGATGAGCTGGTCGGCCTGCTCTTCGTCGGGCATCGCGTCCGACGTCCAATGGTCGACGCGGCGCTCTTCGTTGAAGAAGACCGTGAGGCGCCGGAGCTGCACGTCGCCGTCGCCGCGACGGAGGTAGTAGACGTAGTCCCACTGATTGATGTGGAACTGGTCCCGGATCAACGGCACGCCGAGCAGGAACTGAACCTGCGCGTCGGTCATGCCGCGCTCGAGCTGAAGCACCATTTCGCTCGTCACGAGGTTACCCTGATGAACGTCGGCGCGGTAGGGCTGCAGGAAGTAGGGGACGTAGTCCTCCGTGTTCTCCCACATGTCCGCCATGGTGAAGCAGCCGCTCAGGGACGTGATCATCGCGAGGCCGGAAGCGGCGAGAAAGAGCTGTCGAGTGAACATAAAAGCCGTTGTGCCGTGGTCAAAAGATGGGTCGGGTGGTCAAGATGCACGCCGACAACGTATGATAAAGGGTATTCGATCGAAAAAACCAAGGACCGGACAGCCGTGAGCGAAAACTCCTCGAATCAAGCCAGCAACGATCTGAAGACCATGGGTCTGAAGGTCACCGCGCCGCGTCTGAAGATTCTCGACATCTTCCAAAGGCTCTCGGCCGACGCCGAGAAGGAGCGCCGTCATCTCTCCGCCGAAGAAATCTACAAAGTGCTTCTGGAGGAGAACAGCGACATCGGGCTCGCGACGGTCTACCGCGTGCTCACGCAGTTTGAGAGCGCGGGGATCCTCGTGCGCCACCATTTCGAAGAGGGCCGGGCGACCTACGAACTCCAAGAGGGCCGCCACCACGACCACATCATCTGCGTGCGCTGCGGGCGCATCGAAGAGTTCGTGGACCCCGGGATCGAGCGTGCGCAGAGGTTGGTCGCCAACGCGCTCGGCTACGACCTGACGGACCACTCCCTCGTGCTCTACGGCGTGTGCGAGGCCTGCCGCAAGGAGGCCGAAGCGCAGACGGAAACGTTCTGAGGACGGCGACTTGAACGGACGGCGGTTCCCACCCGGGGCCGCCGTTTTGCTATGTCTTGGAAGCACGCGGTGCGCACAAAGCAAGACGCCTCCGGATTTTCGTCCGAAGGCGTCTCATGAATTCTGGTGCGCGGTACTGGGTTCGAACCAGTGACCCCTGCCGTGTGAAGGCAGTGCTCTACCGCTGAGCTAACCGCGCGTTGAGAGGACGTATTCTACGGCCCTGCGTCGTTTTGGCAAGAGGGGCTCGGGAAAATACCGTGTTTGCGGTATGCTTGGTGCTTTGTTGAGCGCATCAGCAGCGCGCCAGGGCGGGGGCTTCGAGCTTGCCCCGGGCCACCTCCACGCCGCGGTTCGCGAGTTCGTCCGCCTTTTCGTTCCCAGGGTCACCGTCGTGCCCCTTCACCCACACCCAGGTGATCTCGTGTCGGGTGACGAGATCGTCCAAGGCTTGCCAAAGCTCAACGTTCTTGACGGGCTTTTTCGCGGCGGTCAGCCAACGGTTGCGCTTCCAGGCGTGAATCCACTTCGTGATGCCGTCCTTCACGTAGCTGCTGTCCGTGTGGATGACGATCGGCACCGGCCGGTTGACGACCCGCAGGGCCGAGATCACGGCCTGAAGCTCCATCTTGTTGTTGGTCGTCTCGCGGGCGCCGTTGAAGAGCTCCAACGTGTGCCCCTTCCATTGGAGAAGCGCGCCCCAACCGCCGTCGCCGGGATTCCCCTTGCAGGCGCCGTCGGTCCAGATGAGAAGCGGGGTCGGTTGTTGGGGCTCGGTCATGTCGGCTCTTTCGTGGTGAGTTGGGAAAGTTCGGGGGCGGATTCCGCACCCTCCCTGCGGGAGGCGTTCATCCCCGCCGTCGGAACCGGCATCTTCCCCTGCGGCGCCCTCGGCGTCAAGCGGGAGGCCTTCCCGATGGGGGTGACGCCGGGTTCGCGCTTCACGGCTTCAAGAAGCATCAGGTTGGAGCAGTGAGGCGCCCAACGGTCGCCCGCCTTGTCCATCCAACTCCAACGTTGCAAGGGCCCCGCGTGCCGGAAGCCCGGCACGTAGATCCCGAAGGCACCCCGGTCGATTTCGAGCCCCAGGAGCGCGAACCAGTCGCGCAGCCGGGGGAGCGGAATCGGGAGCATCTTCGTGGGGAGGTAGGGACGCCCGCCGCAGGCGAGCGTCGCGCGTTGGCGCATCCACCAAAGCCCCGCCGGATTGAAGGCGGAGAGAATGAGGCGCCCTTCGGGCGCCAAAACACGAGCCGCCTCGCGAAGAACCTGTTGGGGTGAGGCGGAAAAGTCGAGCGCGTACGGCATCGTCACGAGGTCGATCGACCCGGAGGCGATGGGCAGGCACTCGGGTTCGCCCACGAAGCATCGGTTCGTGAAGGGCGGAAGCGTCCCGTCGAGGAGGAACGCCGCTTCGTCGCCGCTAACGAGGAGCGCATGCCCCTGCATCCGGTTGGCGCGCAGCGTATCCAACTGCGGCGCGCCGACCTGGAGCGCCTCCGCGCCGAAGACGCGGTCGACGGCGAGGTCGAACTTCTGAAGCGTCCAGCGCGCGAGCAGATGCCCGGGCGGGGTCTTCAGAAAGTCGGCGAAGGTGAGTGCGGCGTGAGGCGTTCGGGAGGTCATGCGCTTCGATTCCTGCGGATCGCTTTGATTCTACGCGGCGCGCCCGTACGGCCGCGGGCCCGGCGTTGCGCGGGGCTTAACACTTTGTTTCGGAATTTCTCCGGGGTTTGCCCGTCGGCGGCATCCGCCCGACGATGCCGTCCCTTCGCGGCACGTAACATTGGGGCACTACGATTCGTCGCCACCCACCCGGAATTTCCGCCTCCATGACACAGCGAACCCTGAGCGCCCTTTTTCTGAGCACGCTTCTGGCCGTCGGCCTCGCGGGGCACGCCTCCCGCGCCGCTGCCGCCGAGGAGATGCCGGTGGCGTCTCCCGCGGCGGAAGAGGATTCGATCCCGGGAGACGTGTGGGAGCGCATCCGGCGCGGGTTCGCGATTCCGGATCTGGCGAGCCCCGCGGTGGACCGGTGGCTGCGCTTTTATACGCGGGATCCCGCGTACCTGCGCCGCATGGCGGACCGCGCGGGTCAGTATCTCTACGACATCGTCGAGAACGTCGAGGCGCGCGGCATGCCCATGGAGTTGGCGCTCCTGCCGTTTGTGGAAAGCGCCTTCCAACCCGAAGCCCTTTCTAAAGCGAAGGCTGCGGGCCTCTGGCAGTTCATGCCGGCGACCGGGAACGACTATTCTTTGAACCAAAACCTTTGGCGCGACGATCGTCAGGACGTGCTCCAGAGCACCCGCGCGGCGCTCGACTACTTCGAGTACCTCCACGGGATGTTCGGGGACTGGCAGTTGGCGCTCGCCGCCTACAACTGGGGTGAAGGGAGCGTGAGCCGCGCGATCGCGCGCGCGAAGCGCGCGGGCCGCGCCGCGGACTACGCGCATCTGAGGATGCCTCGGGAGACGGCGGACTACGTCCCGAAGTTGGAAGCCATCAAGCGCATCATCGAAAATCCGTCGAAGTACGGGATCGAACTCCCCGACGTCGGGAACGAACCCTTCTTCGTCACGATCACGAAGCCCCGCGACATCGACACCAAGACGGCGGCCGAATTGGCGGGGATGCCTTTGGAAGAATTCCGGGCTCTGAACCCCAGCTACAAGCTTCCCGTCATCGTCGCGTCCCACAACAACGTGATGCTGCTCCCGGCGGACCGCGTCGACTACTTCATCGACAACCTGGCGAGCTGGATGGACAGCGGGCAGCCGCTTTCGCGTTGGAGCACGTACAAACTCCAACAGGGAGAGACCCTCGCCGCGGTGGCCGAGCGCGCCGGGATGAGCGAATCGTTCCTCAGAGAAGTGAACGGGATCCCGAAGGGGAGGCAGGTTTTGCCGAACTCGACGCTTCTCATCCTCTCGGACGCCGGTGACGACATCTCCGCGGACGACGCGGACGCGCGTCTGCGGCTTTCGCCCCAGACGACCTGGCGCCGCGTCACCTACCGCGTGCGCCCGGGCGACACGCTCTCGACCATTGCGCGCCGTTGGCACATCACGATGAAGTCGATCGTGACCGCGAACAGGCTCCGCTCCGACCGGCTGCGCGCCGGGCAGAGGCTCATCCTCACGGTCCCGAACGTCGAGCGCGCGCCGATTCAGCAGGCATCGCGCTCGACCGGCTCGCACAAGATCCACGCGGTGAGCTCCGGGGAGACGCTCTCCTCGATCGCGCGCCGCTACGGGGTGTCGGTTTCGGCGCTCAGGACGACCAACCGCATCAGCGGGAACGTCATCCGCCCGGGGCAGCGTCTGCGCATTCCGGGCACCGCCGGGGACGATCTCCCAGCGGCCGTCATCTACACGGTCCGGCAAGGCGACGCCCTCTCGACGATCGCCCAGCGCTTCGGCACGACGGTGACGAAGTTGAAGCGCGCCAACCGTCTCACCAACAACACGCTCCGCGTGGGGCAGAGGCTCGAAATTCCCGACGCGGAACCCGCCCGCGCGAAGCGTGAGATTGAGGCGCCGAAGTCCGAAATCTACGTGGTCCGTCAAGGGGACACCCTTTCCGAGATCGCAGACCGCTACGGCGTCGGTTTGTCGAAGCTTCGCGCCGCGAACGGCCTTCGCGGGAACGCGATCCGCATCGGTCAGCGGCTCGTCATCCCGGCGACGGCGAAGCGCCTCCAGGAGGCCGCATCGGCCAAAACGCACGTCGTCCGCTCGGGAGACACCCTTTCCGCCATCGCGCGCCGCTACGGCACGAGCGTCTCCGCCATTCAGCGCGCAAACGGCATGACGGGAAGCAGCCTCCGCGTGGGCGAGCGCCTGAAACTCCCGTAAGCTTCGTCTGCGCAACATCCTGCCCACGGTCTACCCCGCCTTGGGGATCCAGAGGGAAGCGGCGAAGCGGGGAACCTGCATACAATAGGGGCCGCCCGGCGCTTTGATTTCAGCAACGACGCCGGACGACTGAACCGAATTCTTGATGGCCTTTCAGGCCGCGCCGCCCATCCGGGCGCCGCGGCCCGCATTCATTCTTTTGGAGTCCGACATGGGTTTTCTCGCCGGCAAAAAGCTTCTGATCACGGGCGTGCTCTCGAACCGTTCCATCGCCTACGGCATCGCCAAGGCCTGCCACCGCGAAGGCGCGGAGCTCGCCTTCACGTACGTGGGTGAGCGCTTCGCGGACCGCGTCGCGGGCTTTGCGGCGGAATTCGGTAGCGACCTCTGCCTCCCGATGGATGTGGGGAGCGACGAAGAGATCGCCGCCGTCGCGGCGAAGCTCTCGGAACGTTGGGGCGGCCTCGACGGGTTCGTCCATTCGATCGGCTTCGCGCCCCGCGAAGCGATCGCCGGCGACTTCCTGGACGGGATCTCGCGCGACGCGTTCCGCGTCGCGATGGACATCTCGGCCTACTCGTTCCCGGCGCTCGCGAAGGCCTTCATGCCGCTCATGAAGGGCCGCAACGCGTCCATTCTGACCCTCACCTACATCGGGGGTGAACGCGTCGTGCCGAACTACAACACGATGGGCTTGGCGAAAGCCGCGTTGGAGTCCTCCACCCGCTACCTCGCCGCGAGCCTCGGGCGCGAAGGCATCCGCGCGAACGCGATTTCGGCGGGTCCGATCAAGACGCTCGCAGCGTCGGGCATCCAGGACTTCTCGAAGCTTCTCCACGCGATGGAGGAAGTGGCGCCGTTGGGTCGCACCGTGACGATCGACGAGGTGGGCAACACCGCCGCCTTCCTGCTTTCCGACTTGGCGAGCGGCATCACCGGGAACATCGCCTACGTCGACGCGGGCTTCCACGTTGTGGGGGCGGGCGTCGTGCGCGGCGAATAACCCCGATTCGACGGGGGACTTTCGTCACCCCGCAAGCCTTCCGGAGGGGATGCCGTATAGTAACGGCATCCCCTCCATTTCTTTGTTGAACGCATTTCCCGCGAACCCCAAGCATGCCGCTCTACAAAAATGTCGCCGTCTTCGTGAAGCCCACGGAGAGCCTGACGGTGCCGCTCACCGTCCTCATTGAGGTGCTCGAGAAAGCGGGCGCTGAGGTCTACCTCGACGAAAGGAGCGCGGAGACGCTCGGGAGTCGCGCCCCCTCCCGCGGGCACACCCGCGACGAACTCGGTGCGCTCTGCGACCTGGCGGTGGTGCTGGGCGGGGACGGCACGATGCTGGGGGTGGCGAGGTCGCTTGCGCCCTACCGCCGCCCCATCATCGGGATCAACGCCGGACGCCTGGGCTTCATCACGGACATCGTCTTCGACGAGGTCCGGGAGGTGCTCCCCGCGGTGCTCGAAGGCCGCTGCACGTCGGACGTGCGGCGGCTCCTTGCGGGCGAAATCATCCGCGACGGCAAGGTTCTCTACCGCAACGTGGCGGTGAACGACATCGGTGTCACGCACGGGCGCGCAGGCGGCATGGTCGACTTCGTGATCGACGTGAACGGCCAGCAGATGTCGAGTCAGTCCGCGGACGGCATCATCTGCTCGACCGCGACCGGGTCAACCGCGTATGCGCTCGCCTCGGGCGGCCCCATCCTTCATCCGTCTTTGGACGGGATGGTGTTGGTGCCGGTGGCGCCGCACACGCTCTCGTCGCGCCCCATCGTGCTTCCCGCAGGGCTCACCGTGACGATCGAGGTGACGGATGCGAGGGACGCCCAGGCCTACTTCGACATGCAGGAATTCTTCGACATGAAGCCCGGGGACCTGATCCGGATCCGCATGGCCGAAGAAACGTTGGAGATGCTTCACCCGCAGGGGTTCGACTATTTCGATCTGCTTCGCCGCAAGCTCAAGTGGAACTTCATGCCGACGAGCGTTCGCCGACAGGTTTCGGGCGGAGAGTGAGGAGGTTCGCGATGCTGCTCTCGCTCTCGCTTCGGGACTTCGTGATCGTCGACGCGCTCGACTTGGACTTCTCTTCCGGCTTCACGGTGCTGACCGGTGAAACCGGTGCCGGAAAGTCGATCCTGATCGACGCTCTCGGCTTCATCCTGGGCGCCCGGGCCGACGCGGACGTCGTACGCGAAGGCGCCCCCAAGGCGGACCTCACCGCAACCTTCCGCGCGACGGAACCGCTCAGGGTTTGGCTCGAAGACCATGCACTCTCCGGTGACGGAGACGAAGTGCTCCTGCGCCGCACGATCGATGCGGCGGGCCGCTCCCGAGGTTGGGTGAACGGTGTTCCCGTGACGGCGGCGCAGTTGAAGGAAGCGGGTGCCATGTTGGTTGACATTCACGGCCAGCACGCGCACCAGTCGCTCATGCAGCCCGCAGGGCAGTTGACGCTTTTGGATGCGTACGCGGGACACGATGAGGTGCTTGCCCGCATGCGCGAAGCGTATGCGGCTTGGCGCGCCGCGAAGGTCCTTTGGGAAGAGGCCGTCGCTGACGCCCAAAAACGCGCCGAACGGACGGAGCGCCTTGTTTGGATGAGCGAAGAGCTGGGGGACCTTGATCCGAAACCCGGTGAATGGGAGCAGCTCAACGCCGAGCACAGTCGTTTGGCGCACGCCGCGAGCATCCGCGAGGGACTCGGCGAAGCGATGGAGCGGCTCTCCACCGGTGCGGACGAACTCGGTTCCGCCATGTCGCGGATCGAGTCGCTCGTCCGTTGGGACGAAAGCCTCAACGTGTTGGTGGAGACGATCGGCGCCGCGCAGGATCTGCTCCGTGAGGCAAGCCACGAGACCGAGCGGGCGCTCGATCGCGACGACGTCGATGAGGGGCGCTTTGAGGCTGTGGACCGGCGTGTGGGGCGCTTCTTTGATCTCTCCCGAAAATTCCGGGTGGAGCCCGAACGCTTGGCCGCACTGCGCGAACGCGTGGAGCGGGAGCTTCTGCAGTTGGATCAGACGGCCGACGCGGATGCCCTGAAGGCGAAGGCTGAGGAAGCGGAGAAGCGTTGCCGCGAAGCGGCGGAGGAACTGACCCGTTCCCGCCGCAAGCATGCCGAAGTGCTCAGCTCAGCCGTTACCGACGAAATGCAGGGCCTCGCGATGAAGGGCGGTGCGTTCCGAGTGGATTTTGAATCGGCGCCTCTCGGTGCCCACGGTGCCGACGCCGTGACCTTTATGGTGGCGGGGCACGCCGGCGTCGGGCTTCGTGCTCTGCAGAAAACCGCTTCCGGCGGTGAGCTCGCCCGCATCAGTTTGGCCGTCGCCGTCATCACGGCGCGGGTGACGCCCGTGCCGACCCTGGTTTTCGACGAAGTCGACACGGGGATCGGCGGTGCGACAGCGGAAGTGGTGGGGCGCCTCCTGCGGCGGTTGAGCGAAGACCGTCAGGTGTTGTGCGTTACGCATCTTCCTCAGGTGGCCGCCTGCGGCAAACAGCACTATCGCATCAGCAAGGTGACGACGGACGGCGTGACGACGAGTGCCGTGCATCCCTTGTCCGAAGACGAGAGGACGAAGGAGATCGCCAGAATGATGACTGGGCACACCGGGCAGGAAGACATCCTTCAGGCTGTTCGGGTGATGTTGGCGTTGTCTGCAAATCCGAGGGATTCGCAGACCGGAGACTGACTCAGAGGTCAACCCAAAATGCGCTTCAGCGCTTCAAGCACTTCGCTTTGGGCGGGCCACCCCTTCGCGGCCGACCCCAACACTACCGCGCGTTCGTTCCAGGGCGACGTGCGGGTCGGCTCCGTCACGCCGAGGAGCGTGATCTGCGGAGCGCCCACCGCGGCGGCGATGTGGCTCACGCCGGAGTCGTTCGCGATGACGACGGCGGCGAGCTTGCAGAGCGCGGCGTAGTTCCCCAAGGTCGTCGGCGGGAGAATGTGCGCATCGGGGCAGGCCGCCTTGACTTCCGCTTCCTCGTGCGGTGACGGGAAGACGATGGGTTCGACGCCCATGTCGCGAAGCGGTGCGCAGAGATCGTTGAAGTGATCCCAACTCTTCTTCTTCCCGTGGTGGAGTCCTCGGGCGACGGGGGCGATCAACGCGAAGCGCTCGGGGATTCCGTACTCCTTGATGAGATTGCGTGCGGCGGCTTCGTGGCGCTTCAAAACCTTGAGACCGAGGTCCTTCGGCGCGGATTCCCAAGCGGGCGTGCCGCCCCAGGCGGCAACCGCCCCCTTGGCTACAGTGAAGAAGCGCTCCACTTCATGCATGGGGCCGGGTTCCTCAATCTTCTGATCCAAAAGAAAGCTGCGGCCGTCGGTGGTGAAGCCGGCGGATCGGATGCCGCCGATGCGGTAGAGGAGCGCCGAACTGAAGGAATTCGGGAAGAGAAGCCCGAGGGGCTTATCGCCCACGTGGTTCGCAAGGTGCCGGATGCGGGTGAGGTCTTCGGTCACGTGGCCTTCGATCGGGTCGAAGCGCCACTCCATCCCGGCCAAAAGGTCCTCGGCCCAGCGCTTACCCGTCAACACAGGCTCAAACCCGCTCGCCTCCAGGAGGCGAAGCGCGGGGAGCGCCATGCAGCAGTCACCGACGTGGTTGGGAAGGCGGCAGAGGACTTTGGTCATGATGAATCCGGTTGCGAGAGATGGGCGGCTCGGAGCATTGTATCGGCTAATGCCTGTATGATGAGGCCTCCAAAAAAGCGGACGATCCATGTTCAAGATCATCGACGACATCCGGGCTTCCTCCATGATGCGGCTGGCCCGATACCTTCCTCCCTTCAAGTGGCACATCGCGGGCGCCATCGCCGCGATGGCGGCCGGGGGCGGCGCTTCGTCGCTCATCGCCCTCATCTTGGGGAAGCTCACCGACATGAGTTTTTACGGCAAGGACCCGCTGACGGTGTACCTCGCTCCCCTGGCGTTGATCGGCATTTCGATCCTGCACGGCGGCTCCCGCTACCTGAGCTCCTACCTTTTGGTGCGCGTCTCGCAGTCGGTCCTGCTTGAAGTCCGGACGATGCTTTTTTCGCGCATGCTCCGTTGGAGCGACAAGACCTTCATGGAGCACCGCAATTCGGAACTTCAGGCGAAGTTCGTCAACGAAGCCTCGAACGCGTTGACGCGCGCCGCCGGGGTGCTCACCACGATGGTGCGCGACTCGATTCAGATCGTCTGCCTCGTCGCCGTGCTCATCTGGCACAACTGGATGCTCACGCTCGTGAGCTTCGTCGTCGCGCCGCTCCTTGCGATCGTGATCCGGTGGGTGAACCGCCGCATCAAGTCGCTCACGCGCCGTCAGCAACTCACCTTCGGGGAGCTCATCGGGACGGTGCTCGAAGCCTACAACGGCGAGCGCGTCGTCAAGATCTACGACGGCTATGCGTACGAAAACGACCGCTTCCGCGAAGTGAACGAAAAGATTCGGACGCTCTCGTTGCGTCAGCAGCGCGTGTCGGCGGCCGGGATGCCGCTTCTCCAGTTGATCACGATGATCGGGGTGTCCTTCGTCGTCGTCTTCGCGCTCATGCAGGCGCAGAGCGGTGCGCTCACGATCGGGGAATTCACGACGTTCCTCGCGGCCATGCTCCTTCTCATGCCGCCCATCCGGCATCTATCCGACCTTTCCGGCTCCACGGCGACGATGATCGCCGCGGCGGACAGTCTCTTCGAGACGATCGACGAGATTCCCGAAGAAGACCCGGGTACGCGCGAGCTCAAGGACTGCCGCGGCGCCGTCCGCTTCGAGGACGTGTCCTTCACGTATCCCGGGAAGGAGACGCCTGCGGTCAAAAAATTCACCCTCGACGTGAAGCCCGGAGAGATGATCGCCCTGGTGGGGTCGTCGGGGTCGGGGAAGTCGACCCTCGTCAACCTGATCCCCCGCTTCTGGGCGGCGACGAAGGGTGAGATCTACTTCGACGGGATTCCGCAGAGCGAGCTGACGTTGAAGAGCCTGCGCGACCAGATCGCGCTCGTGAGTCAGGACGTCGTCATCTTCGACGACACCATCGCCGGGAACATCGCCTACGGCGCGATGCGGAACGCCACCCGCGAAGAGATCGAACGCGCCGTCGAGGCGGCCGCGCTCACGGAATTCGTGGAGAGCCTCCCCGACGGGCTTGACACGCGGGTGGGCGCCGCCGGGAACGAACTCTCGGGCGGGCAGCGCCAGCGCATTTCGATTGCCCGCGCGTTCCTGAAGAACGCGCCGATCCTCCTTCTCGACGAAGCGACGAGCGCGCTCGATACGGAAAGCGAACGCCACATTCAGCGCTCGCTCGATTCGCTCCTTGTGGGCCGCACGGCCTTCGTGGTCGCGCACCGGCTCTCCACCATCATCAACGCCGACCGCATCGTCGCGATCCGAAACGGCGAAGTGGTCGAAGTGGGGACGCACGACGAACTGCTCGCGAAGAATGGCCTCTACGCGCACCTCTATTCGCTTCAGTTCCGGCACCCGTCCGAAGTCTGACCGGAGGATGATCCTCCGCCGCGGGGTCTCGTGTCTTCGGGGCCCTGATGATAAGATGCTCGGCACAGTGCGGCGCCGCCCGACGGGCGGCGCCCTTTTCTTCAGAGGGACCCCATCACTATGGCCGTCAGCGTCTTCGACATGTTCCGCACGGGCATCGGCCCGTCCTCCTCCCACACCGTCGGTCCGATGCGGGCGGGCGCCGCGTTTCTGCAGGTGCTCCGCTCGCGCGGCCTGCTCAGCCGGGCCGCGACGCTGCGCATCGACCTGATGGGAAGCCTTGCGGCGACGGGGAAGGGCCACGGGACCGACACCGCCTGTCAGTTGGGGCTGATGGGGGAGGAGCCTGAAACCTTCGATCCGGACGAATTGGAAGGTTTGATGGCGAAGGTGCGCGAGACGAAAACGTTGGCGCTCGGTCGTGAGCAGATCGTCCGGTTTGACCCCGAAGCCGACATCCGCTTCATGCCGGAGTGCGTGCCGACCTTTCACACCAACGCCGTGGACTTCGCGGTCGGCGACGCGGAGGGGAACGAACTTCTGAAGCGCCGCTACTACTCCGTGGGCGGCGGCTTCATCGTGGAGGGTAACGAGGCCGATCCGGAAAAGCCGGTCGTGCCCGCCGCACTCCGTGATGGCGGCGTGAAGCTCCCGCACCCCTTCCGCACGGGCGACGAACTCATGGTCCGCTCGGATGAGTCGGGCCTTTCCATCGCGGAACTCATGTACGCAAACGAATGCGCCCGGATGACGGCTGACGAAGTCGACCGCCGATTGGACGCCGTCTGGGCGGTGATGTCGGGGTCGATCGAACGCGGGCTTCGCCAGACGGAGCCTCTCCCCGGCCCCTTCCGCATCGCGCGCCGCGCGAAGAAGCTCGCCGACGGCCTGCGCGAAAAGGAAGCGAAGGGCCAGATGGATCCGCTCTCCGTCATCGACTGGGTGAACGCCTACGCGATGGCCGTGGGTGAAGAGAACGCCTCGGGCGGTCGCGTCGTCACGGCGCCCACGAACGGCGCCGCGGGGGTGATCCCCGCGGTGATCGAGTACTACCTCCGCCACATGCCTGGAGCGACCCCTGAGGGCGTTCGCACGTTCCTGCTCACGGCCGGCGCCATCGGGATCCTCTACAAGGAAAACGCCTCGATTTCGGGCGCCGAAGTCGGCTGCCAGGGCGAAGTGGGCGTCGCCTGCTCGATGGCGGCGGCGGGTCTCGCCGCCGTCTGCGGGGCGACCCCTCACCAGGTGGAAAACGCCGCCGAAATCGGCATGGAGCACAACCTCGGCCTCACCTGCGACCCGGTGGCGGGGCAGGTGCAGATTCCCTGCATCGAGCGCAACGCCATCGCCGCCGTCAAGGCGATCAACGCCGCGCGCATGGCGCTTCGCGGCGACGGGACGCACTACGTGAGCCTCGACAAGGTGATCCGCACGATGCTGGAAACCGGCCGCGACATGAAGTCGAAGTACAAGGAAACGAGTCGGGGCGGCCTGGCGGTCAACATCGTGGAGTGCTGACCGCGGGGAGGCTCTTCGCCCGCCAACACAGGATTCAAGCGACCGTGGAACACATTCTCATCAACTGCTCGGCGCGGGAGACCCGCGTCGCCGTCATCGTCGAGAGCGTCCTGAGGGACCTCTTCATTGAGCGTGCCTCGGCCCGGGGTCTCGTCGGAAACGTCTATCTCGGGAAGGTCGTGCGGGTGCTCCCCGGCATGCAGAGCGCCTTCGTCGACGTGGGCCTGGAGCGCACGGCGTTCCTGCACGTCGCCGACATCGCCGAAGCGAAGACCGAAACCGAGGCGTTGAAGCCCATCGAAACACTGCTCCACGAGGGGCAGTCCCTGATGGTGCAAGTGGCCAAAGACCCGATCGGTACGAAGGGCGCACGCTTGACGACGACGATCTCGCTCGCGGGCCGAAAGCTCGTCTACCTGCCGCGGGACCCCCACATCGGCGTTTCGCAACGGATCGAGAGCGAAGAGCAGCGTGAAGAGCTCCGCGCCATGATGACGGCGCTTCGCCCCGAAACGGAAAAAGGGGGCTACATCATCCGCACGAGCGCCGAAGAAGGCGCGACGGAAGAGGAGTTCCGGGACGACATGGCGTACCTCGGGCGTCTTTGGGAAGAGATCGGCGAGAAGGCGAAGAAGAGCCATCCGCCCGCGCTTCTCTACCAGGACCTGTCGCTCGCCCAGCGTGTGCTCCGCGACATGGTGCATCAGCAGACCGACCGCGTCGAAGTCGACGCCGCCAAGGACTATGAGGCGCTCCGGGCCTTTGCCGAGCGGTTCGTGCCGGGCGTCGCGGAAAAGCTTTCGCTCTACGAGGGCGAAACGCCGCTTTTCGAACTTCACGGCGTGGAGGCAGAGTTGGAAGGCGCGCTTGGGCGCCGCGTCGATCTGAAGAGTGGCGGCTACCTCGTCTTTGACCAAACCGAAGCGATGACGACGATCGACGTCAACACGGGGGGCTACGTCGGGAAGCGCGACTTCAGCGACACGATCTTCAAGACGAACCTCGAGGCCGCGCAGACGATCGCGCGGCAGTTGAGGCTTCGGAACTTGGGGGGCATCATCATCGTCGACTTCATCGACATGGCCCGCGAAGAGCACCGCGAAGCGGTGCTCTCGGAACTGCGCCGTGCGGTCGCGACCGACCGCACGCGCATGACGGTGAGCAACTTCACGGAGCTGGGGTTGGTCGCGATGACGCGAAAGCGCACGCGTGAGTCGCTCGCCCACGTGCTCTGCGAACCCTGCCCCATCTGCGGCGGGCGCGGGCAGGTGAAGACGGCGCGCACCGTCTGCTACGACATCATGCGGGAGATCGTGCGGCTCTGCAAGCAGTACAAGGACACGCGGGAGTACCGGATTCTTGCGAGCCAAACCGTGATCGACATGCTCTTGGAAGAGGAGTCCCCTGCGTTGGAACTCCTGCAGCAGACCGTCGAAAAGCCCGTGCTCCTTGAAGTGGAGAACACCTACTCGCAGGAAGAGTGGGACGTGGTGCTCGCCTGACCCCTACGGATGGAATTTCGGACATGACGCAGAGCTTTTACTGGTACGACTTTGAAACGTTCGGGATCCGTTCGAGGACGGACCGCCCCGCGCAGTTCGCGGGGATGCGCACCGACATGAATCTGGAGCCCTCTCCCGCCGCGGGTGAAGAGGCGGGCGAGGTCTTCTACGCGAAGCCCTCGGAAGACTATCTGCCGAGTCCGGAGAGCTGCCTTCTGACCGGGATCGTCCCGCAGCTCTGCGAAGAGCGCGGGATGCCGGAGAGCGAGTTCGCCGGCCGCATCTTCGAGCGTCTCAACGTTCCAGGGACGATCAGCATCGGCTACAACACGCTGGGCTTTGACGACGAAGTCTGCCGCTTCCTCTTTTGGCGGAACTTTTTGGATCCGTACTCCCACGGTTGGAAGGACGGGTGCTCGCGTTGGGACCTCTTCCCCCTGGTCTGCGCCGTCTGGGCACTCCGGGGTGACGGCATCCGCTGGCCCCTTTGGGAGGAGTTGGATCCCGAACGCTTCCCGCAGGCCGCGGTCCGCAAAGGCGTCTGCATGAAGTTGGAGTGCTTGACGGAAGCGAACGGCATCACGCACGGTCACGCGCACGACGCGCTCTCCGACGTGGAGGCGACGATCGGGTTGGCGCGGTTGATCCGTGAAAAGGAACCGAAGCTTTGGGACTGGGCGCTCGCGAACCGCTCGAAGGAGCAGGTCCGCGCGGCGCTCGAAAAGGGCCCGGTCGTGTGGGTCTCGCCCAAGATCGGCGTCGCCCGCGGCTGCACGATGCTGGGCGGGATGCTCTACGCAAACGGCAACGACGTCCTGATGTGGGACCTGAGGGAAGACCCCTCGGTCCTTCGGACGCTCTCCCGCGAGGAGATCATCGAACGGATCACGACGCCGCAGTCGAAGCTCCCTGAGGGCGTGACGCGGCTCCCCGTCCGGAAGATGAAGATCAACGCCTCTCCCTTCGTCTGCGGCGCGTTGGGCGTGCTCTCGCCTGACCGCGCGGCGTGCTACGGGATCGACCGCGCGGCCGCGGTGGAGCGCTACCAGACGCTTTTGGAGGTCCGTCCTCTAGTGGAGGGGATCCTCGCCGAGTGCCTGGAGCACGGCGGAGGGTTGGAACCCGTCGACGTCGATGCGGCACTCTACGACGGTGGCTTCACGTCCGCGGGCGACAAGCGGCGCTTCACGGAAATCCGCCGCTCCACGCCCGACCAATTGGCCGCTTCGGCGCCGCGCATCGTCTTTGACGACGAGCGCTTCACGGAGATGCTCTTCCGTTTCCGCGCCCGCAATTGGCCGGAGACGCTCTCCGTGGACGAGCAGGACGCCTGGCGGCGCCACTGCGCCGCCAGGCTCTTGGAGGGTGCGGCCGGCAGCCTGACGGTTGACCGGTACTTTGAAGAGATCGACGAACTTCAGGCCGAGGGCGACATGGAGGACGAGCGCCGTCAGATGATTTTCGAGGCGCTCTATGACTGGGGCGAGCGCGTGGGCGCGGCCTGCTCGTGAGAAGCCTTCCGACGTCGGGAAAGATTCGATGGGGTCGCCGCGGGGTCGGTGCTAAAGTGAGCACGAACGAACCGTATCCGCCCGAGGACCAACCTTATGGCGGGCGAAGCAGATTGGAGAGGATTTCATGTCGGATAAAGTTTTGAGGATCGGCGTGACGGCGGGCGTCAACCCGACGGCGGCCGCGGTGATGAAGGCGGAGCTTTTGGGCGTTGCGGCCCGTGCGGGCGTGCGCATCGAGGTCATCTCGACCGGTGAGGAACTGCGCCAGGACGCCACCGACAAAAAGACCATGGAGGCGGACCGCCGCATCGCGGCGCTTCGCCAAACGACGGCCCTTCAGGCGATGGGTTGCGACGAAGTGATCGTGCCCGACGTGCGCATCGACCCGGTGCGCCGCGAACTGCAGGCGGAGTTGGAAGTTCCCGTCGTGTCGATCTACGACGGCCTCGCAGCCTTGGGTTCCCGCCGCATCGGCGTCTTGGGCTATGCGGTGAGCGCCGACTTCGTGCTCTCGCGCGCGGCGGAAGGCTCCACCGTCGTGCTGACGCCTGAAGCCGTCATGGAATCGTTCAGTCAACTGCAGAACGCTGAAACGGGGCTTCGCCGTCAGGGGATGACGGCCGAACACCGTGAGCGCTTCGTCGCCGCGGCGCGGGCGCTTGTGGCCGCCGGTGCGGATCTCTTGGTTCCGGCCTGCACGCAGATGGCCCGCTTTGCGAACGTCTTGAAGGAAGAGGGCCTCCCCGTTCTCGACATTCTCGCCGACACGGCGGTCCGCGCCGTGACGAAGCCCTTGGCGCGCTTGGGCAAGCCCTTCAAGGTGGGGCTGATCGGGGGCTTGGGGCCTGCCGCGACGGTGGACCTCTACGACAAGATCGTGAAGGCGACCCCGGCCAAAACCGACCAGGAACACATCAAGCTCGTCGTCGAACAGAATCCGCAGACGCCGGACCGCACCGCCTGCCTTTTGGGGCAGGGTGACGATCCAACCTTCGCGCTCTACGGCATGGCGATGAAGTTGGAGGCCGACGACTGCGACGCCGTCATCGTGCCCTGCAACACGGCGCACGCCTTCATGCCGTACGTCGAACGGCATCTGTCGATTCCCTGCATCAACATGCAGAAGGCGGCTTTGGAAGAAATTCAGGCGAAGCTGGGCAAGGAAGCCCGCATCGGGCTCCTCGCCACCCGAGGCACGGTTCAGTCCCGGATCTACGCCGAGAAGGCGGAGGCGATGGGGCTGCCGATGTTCGTGCCGGACGAAGAGCGCCAGGACCGCGTCATGGCGGCGATCTACGGGCCCGAGGGCGCCAAGGCGGGCTTTACCGACGGCGTCTGCCGCGATGACTTGATGTCGGGCGTCGAATACCTGGTGCGCACCTACGACTGCAACTGCCTGATTTTGGGCTGCACCGAACTTCCGCTCATTCTCGACGAGTCGGATGCGTTCCCGGTCGCCGGGAAGAGCGTGATGATGATCGACCCGACGGCGGCGCTCGCCCGCAAGGTCGTGAAGATCGCGTTGGAGAAGAACAAGGCCGCAGGCCGATGAACCGTCCTTGGCGCGGGAAGCGGGCGTGGAAGCCCGCTTCCCACGCAGGAGTTTTTGAAGATGAACGAAAAAATCTACCCCAACGTCGCCCCCGCCAAAGTGGCCTTCATCGGGCTCGGCACGATGGGTTTTCCCATGGCCGGGCACCTGAAGCGCGCCGGGCACGACGTCTGCGTCTACAACCGCACGACGGAGAAGGCAGAGCGTTGGGTGAAGACCTACGGCGGCCGCATGGCGCCGACGCCGCGAGAGGCCGCTGAGGGTGCGAAGTTCGTCTTCACCTGCGTCGGCAACGACGACGACCTCCGGAGCGTCGTGTTGGGACCTGACGGCGCCTTCGCCGGTATGTCGAAGGGCGCCGTGCTGTGGGACCACACGACGGCGAGCGCCGTCGTGGCGCGAGAGTTGGCGGCGAAGGCCGAGGAGCTCGGGTTGGGCTTCGTCGATGCGCCCGTCTCCGGGGGCGAAGCCGGTGCGCAGAAGGGCATTCTGACCGTGCTCTGCGGTGGGGACGAAATGCCCTACCACTTGGGTGAGTCGATCGTGAAGGCTTACGCGGCCAACGTGACGCACTTGGGGCCTGCGGGTTCCGGGCAGCTCGCCAAGATGGTGAATCAAATCTGCATTGCGGGGTGCGTGGAGGCGCTCGCCGAAGGTATCGCCTTCGGTGAGCATGCCGGACTCAACATGCCTAAGGTGCTCGGTGCACTCGCGGGCGGCGCGGCGTCCTCCTGGCAGATGGTGAACCGCGGCGACACGATGGTGGAGCGGAAGTTCGACTTCGGATTCGCCGTCGACTGGATGCGAAAGGACCTAGGGATTGCCATGGATGAAGCGGCCCGCAACGGCGCTCAGTTGCCGTTGGTCAAGATGGTCGACGAGTTCTATGCCGATGTGCAGAAGATGGGGGGCGGCCGGGCGGACACGTCCTCGCTGATTCTTCGTTTGGATGGGAGCAAGGAGGAGACGTCGGCATGATGTCTTGGCTCAAGGCGCTCAACCGCCGCCGCTTGTTTTGGAAGAGACTGCGCGTCGTCAAGAAGGACGATCTGCCGCAACGGAATCCTTTGACTCGGCCCGAGCGCATCAAGCGTCTTTTGGTGATCGACGCCTTTCCGGGATTCGGCGATGCCGTCTACACGAACGGGTTGCTCTCTGCGTTGGTGCGTGACGGATTGGAGGTTTCGGTCGCCGCACGGGAAAAGATGCTCTCCGTCTTCCGAACGAACGATGCGCTCGAGGCGATCTATGCGTTGGAGTCTGAGTCCGACAGGCAAGCGTGTCTGGCGGAGAACTTTGACATGGTGGTCGACCTCGACTACAACCACACGCATACCTTTCCTCTTCGCATGCCGTGGCTCAAGGCTCTCCGTGCATTTGCGGCGACCTGTTCGGAATACGGCAGGGAGCTCAACGTCTTTCACGACTTCATCGACATCTCGCGTTTCGCCCACGTCGGCGAGCGTTTGGGGTTGGTGCGTGCGTACGTTTTGGGACGAGAGAACGTCGAACCCATCAGACCGGTGTTTGACGTGCCGGAACACGCTCCTTTGGAGTCCAAGGCCGTCTACGTCAACACGCTTGCGAGCCAGGATGACCGCTGTTTGTCGGCGGAGCAGATCGCTCAGTTGGCGGCGTGGTTCAGGAAGGAACAGAGGATCTGCGGGCTCTTCTACGTCTCTGACGACGTCAAGTTGGAGGAGGGACCTTGGGTGAAGCGTATTCGCCCCGACTCCTTCGCATCGGCGGCTTCGGTGCTGAAGCAGACCGTCGCCGTCATTACGCCCGACACGTCCATGGTGCATGTGGCAGCCGCTTTTGAGAAGCCGGTGTTGGCGCTCTTTTGCGGCAAGGAGCGGGACTACTTCCCGGCGTATGCCATGTCCGAAACTTGGACGCCGCGCTCTGAAAAGGCGATGGTGGTCAAGCCCGACGAATCCCTTCCGGGGAAGGTCGTTCCGGTGTCGGCGATTTCGCCTTCGGCACTCGAAGACGGCTTGCGCTGGCTTCGTGATGCCGTTGAGGAGAGGGCGTCATGATCGTCACGCACGGTCTTTTCCAACGTTGGACGGACGAAAACACTCTATTTGCACATGTGAGGACGTTGCGGGAGAACGTTTACCGCTCCGTCGATCAGCGCTTTACCGCCAGGTTTGAGTTGGAGGGGCAGGGCTTTTTCGTGAAGTACCACCGCGGCCTCTCCATCGGCGAATTCCTGAAGAACATCGTCTGTCTTCGCTGGCCGGTGGTGGGGGCCCGCGATGAGTGGGAGGCCGTGGAGCATCTGCGTAGGCACGGCGTCGGGACGATGACGACGGCGGCATTCGGTGAGCGCGGCATGGAGCCCTTTTGGCAGGAGTCGTTTCTGATCACCGAGGAGCTCGTCGGTTGCGAGTGCCTGTCAGACCTTGTCGGCGACTGGCTCACGAACCCGCCGGATTTGGAGTTGAAGCGCCATCTGATCGGTTTGGTGGCGGATTCCGTTTCTGGCATGCACCGCTCCGGCCTCAACCATCGGGACTGCTATCTCTGTCACTTTCTGTGGAACCGTGAGGCCGACACGCTCCATGTGATCGATCTTCACCGCGCCCAAATCCGCAACAAGGTTCCGACGCGCTGGTTGGACAAGGACTTGGGGGCGCTTTATACGTCCGCCTCCGGGATCGGCCTGACGCGGCTTGACTTCTTCCGGTTCCTGCGCGCCTACCATGGTGGCCGGATTGATCGGGAAGAAGTTAAGCGGCTTCTGCCGCAGATTAAAAAACGGGCCCGGAAGATCCGGGCCCATACGGAAAGTCTCAAGCGTCGTCGGGGCTTTACCTAGACGACTCAAAGGGTGAGTAGAGTATCCGTCCGAGCGCAATCCTCAAGCGCTCGGACTTGGCCGCCGGGGCGTCGGAGGTGACGGCGCAGTCGGCGAACGCCGTCCGGCGCAGCACGTCGTAGTACGGGGTGCTGAACCCCACCGTTTCCCGCGCCTTCCAGGGTTTGTGGCGGCTCGCGTAGTGAAGGATCCCGGGGCGCTTTCTTGCTTCAATGGCATTTCGGTACTTTCCGGCGTGAAGAAGGAGCTTCATGCTGAAGCCGTAGACGGCGGGCATCTTGTTCCAGCGGAAGTCGATGGGCGTCCACCGGCCCGTAAAGACGGCGTTGAGGGCATCTTGGTCGTGGCTTTTGAGCGGGCGGCTCAACGCCAGTTCGGCCGCTTGGTCCGCGTAACGCTCACGGCGCCAAGCTTCGAGGTCGATGAGTAGGAGCCCGGCGTTGAAGTAGCCCGCTTCGGGCGGGATGCCGAGTTCCGTCGCCTTGCTTTGCGTCCGTTTGAGCGAAAGCATGACGCCGAGGTCGGGCACGGCGCCGAGGGGGTGTCCCTCTAGATCCGTCGCCCACAGTTCCGCCACGTCGCCGTCCACGACCATGTCGCCGTCCAGATAAAGACAGCGGTGAACCTCCTGCGGAAGGCACGAAGGCACCAACAGTCGGAAGTAGGAGGCGAGCGAGTAGTAGTGGTTGATGAACGCATCCTTGAAGACGGAGACGTCGGGCGTCAGGAACGTCAGCGTCGCGCCGAACCCTTCAATGGTGCGGCGAAGCCGCACCTGCTTTTCTTCCGAAATCCCGTCATGGATGTAGTAGAAGTCGATGTCGGCGGGGCGGGAGCAGTGCTCGACGATCGAGCGCATGGTCACCGCGGAGTGTTGCGCGAAGTTGTCGTCGCTGCAGAAAACGATGCTGATCCGGTCCATGGGTGCGGAGTGAAGGTGGGAGGGACGCCGGAAGGGCGCTTCATTCCCACCATTGTAGAGGCGTCTTCGCAGGCGCCGTGCCTGATAGAATGAGCGGATCTCTGTTGCAGGGACGGCATCGTCTCCTCGGCCGACCCTCGTCGGCATGCAGACGGCGACCCAAGCACAACTTCTCTTCGGACCCTTCACTGATGAGCGACAACACGGAAACGCAGGCCAAGGAGCCCGCGACGACCAACTTTCTCCGAAACCTGATCGAAGACGATTTGGCCAACGGCGTCAACCTGCCCCGCTACTGGTGCGGGCATCCCGCCCCCTACAGCGAGCAGCAGGACAAGGGTTCGCCCGACGTGGCGAAGATCCGCACGCGCTTCCCGCCGGAACCGAACGGCTACCTCCACATCGGTCACGCGAAGAGCATCTGCCTCAATTTCGGTCTGGCCCGCGACTACGGCGGCTACTGCCACATGCGCTTCGACGACACGAACCCGGTGAAGGAAGACCAGGAGTACGTCGACGGCATTTTGGACAGCGTGAAGTGGTTGGGCTTCAGCTGGGAGCACGGCGAAGAGAAGAACCTCTACTTCGCGAGCTCCTACTTTGAGGACATGTACCGCTTTGCGGAACACCTCATCAAGACGGGCTACGCCTACGTCGACGAGCAGACCGCGGACGAAATGCGCGAAAACCGCGGCACCCTGAAGGAGCCCGGCGTCGATTCGCCCTACCGCAACCGTCCTGCGGACGAGAGCCTCCGGCTCTTCCGCGAGATGCGCGCTGGCAAGCACCCGGAAGGCTCCATGGTGCTTCGCGCCAAGATCGACATGGCGAGTCCCAACATCAACCTGCGCGATCCGGCGATCTACCGCATCCGCTTTGCGGAACACCATGCGACGGGCGACAAGTGGTGCATCTACCCGATGTACACGTACGCGCACCCGATCGAGGATTCGCTCGAGAACATCACGCACTCGATCTGCACGCTCGAATTCGAAGATCAGCGCGCCTTCTACGACTGGGCCTTGGAGCGCATCATCCCGGTGCTCCGCGCCCCGCAGTACGAGGAAGCCCGTCAGGTGGTCGCGCAGATGGCGGCCGGCATGAACGACCGCGCGGAAGCCTTCATCCGGAAGCTCGCTGCTTCCGCGGCGAAGCTCGGTCAGAGCGCGCCGGAACGTCAGATGGCGGGGATTCTCGCCGCGTGGAATCAGAACGGCATTCCCGACATGAACGATCAGTCGGTACTGCAGGTGTTCGCGCTCTTGAACCGCTTCCCCGAAAACTTCACGCCGATCCTGCAGGCCGCGTTGGACGTCGTCCGTCCGAACTTCTTCCTGCTCTCGCACCAGTACGAATTCAACCGCCTCAATCTCACGTACGTCGTGGTGAGCAAGCGCAAGCTCATTCAACTCGTCACCGAAGGCCACGTGGACGGTTGGGACGATCCTCGCATGCCGACGATCGTCGGTCTGCGCCGCCGCGGCTACACGCCGGAGAGCATCCAGCGTTTTGCCGAGCGTTGCGGCGTCTCACGCGTTGCGGGCGGTTGGATCGACTACTCGGTTCTGGAGCAGTCCCTTCGCGAAGACCTTGAAGAACGTGCGGCGCGCCGCATCGCGGTGCTCCGCCCCCTGAAGCTCATTATCGACAACTATCCGGAAGGCGAGTCGGAAACGCTCGTGGCGGACAATCATCCGCAGAAGCCCGAAATGGGCACCCGCACGATCACCTTCTCGAAGGAACTTTGGATTGAAGAGAGCGACTTCGCCGAAGTGCCGCCCAAAGGCTTCCGCCGCCTGACGATCCCCGCGGACGGCACACCCGCGAAGCCCGTGCGTCTTCGCTACGGCTACGTCATCGTGCCCACCTCGGTCGAGAAGGACGCCGAGGGCCGCATCGTCGCGGTCCATGCCGAATACCTCCCCGAGACGAAGTCCGGCACGGAAGGCTCGATGTCGGTGAAGACCAAGGCGACCATCCATTGGCTCGACGCGAAGACGGCCGTTCCGGCGGAAGTCCGCGTCTACGACCGTCTCTTCTGCGAAGCGCACCCGGATGCGAGCGAAGGGAACTTCCTTGAGAAGCTCACGCCCAATTCGAAGGTGGTGCTGAACGCCTTCGTGGAACCCGCTTTGGCCGACGTGGCGCCCGACAACAAGTTCCAGTTCGAGCGCAACGGCTACTTCGTCGCGGACCGCGTGGACCACAAGCCCGGCGCACCGGTCTTCAACCTTTCGGTGGGCCTCAAGGACACCTGGAAGAAGTAAGACAGCATGAAGGCCGCGCCGCGAGGCGCGGCCTTCAAACCAATCAGCACCAAGAGAGCCCCCAAGGATCATCATGACTGAACGTCCCCGCATCATGGTCGACATGTCGGCCACGCTCATCCACCACGGCCACGTCCGCCTGCTCAAAAAGGCGTCGGAGCTCGGTACCGTCGTCGTGGCGCTCACGACCGACGAGGAAGTCCGCACGAAGAAGGGCTACGTGCCGGAACTCAACTTCGAAGAACGGAAGGAAATCCTCGAGTCCCTCCGCTGGGTCGACGAGGTGGTGCCGAGCCCCTGGATGTTGGACGAAGCGTTTCTCGACAAGCACCGCTGCGAGAAGCTCGTGCACGGTCACGACAACTCGAACGACATTCCGCCCGAGCGTCTCATCATCTTCCCGCGCACCGAGGGCGTGAGCTCCTCGCAGCTGCGCGAGCGCGTTCTCGACTGCCTCATCCAGATGAACCTGGAAGGCCACAATTCGAGCACCTCGGACAAGATCGCGCGTCTTTTGATCGAGACGATCAAGAAGGAATTCCGCCTGGAGTAAGGAGCCGACGGAAGGGTCCGGCGCGGTGCTTGCATGCGCTTGCAAATGGGGCGTCCTCCGCCGAAAGCGGTTCCGCGCCCTGTGCTATGATCGTTTCCGATCGGAAAAACCCGGACGACTGCGTTTTCGCCTTTGGGGCTCGAAGAGGAACGTCCGGTTGACCACATCCACTCTTTAATGGAAAACATCGCTATGAAGAAGCTCATCGTTGTCGCCGCTGCCGCCGTGATGGCCGCTGGTGCCGCTCAGGCCGCCTACAAGGACGGTACGTACACGGGCGAAGGCAAGGGCCGCGAATCCATGATTCAGGTTCAGGTCGACGTCAAGGGCGGCAAGATCGCCGACGTGAAGGTCGTCAAGCACGGTGAAACCGAAATGATCATCGCTGCGCCGATCGAAACGATGCTCCCCGAAATCGTCAAGAAGAACGGCGTTGAAGGCGTCGACGACGTCGGCGGCGCCACGCTCTCGAGCCAGGGCATCAAGGCCGCCGTCCAGGACGCGCTCTCCAAGGCTCAGTAAGTCTTGGATCTTGGGATGCGGCGCTTCCGCCGCATCCGAGAAGCCTGAAGGGAGAAGGGTTCCTGAGCCCCTCTCCCTTTTCTTTCGTTTCTTTCTTTTCCGCTCGGGGCTTCCCACCCCAAGTTTCCCTTCCTCCCGACGGCGACCGCCAACGGTCCCTCACCCCCACGGAGACGCCTTCATGCGCATCTGGAATGCCTTCGTCCGTTCTTCCCTAGCCCTCACCTGCTGTGCGCTTTTTGCGCTTCCCGCCGCCGCTGCGGACGCGGGTGACGAATACGTGCTCTCCTGGACGAGTCTCCACATGGGGACCGTCATTTCCTCGAAGGTCTACGGCCGCACGGCGGAAGACGCGAAGCGCTACGCCTCGCTCGTTGAAGCCGAGGTCGAACGCTTCGACAAGATGATGAGCGTGCACGAGGCGACGCCTTTGAACGAAGTGAACCGCCGCGCGGGCGAGAAGGTCGAGGTGACACCTGAGATCGCCGAGATGACGCTTCGCGCCGTGGAGGCGACGAAGCTCTCGGGGGGCGCGTTCGACCCGACGATCGGTCCCGTCGTCAACGTCTGGAAGATCGGGTTCGGGGGTGAGGAGGTGCCCTCCGACGATGCGATCGCCGCCGCGGTCTCCAAGGTCGACGTCTCCCGCGTGCGCGTGACGGAGGAAAAGGGCCGCCATTACGTTCAGATCGACCCGGGCCAGTTCCTCGACATGGGCGGGATCGCCAAGGGCTACATCGGCGAGAAGATCGCCGAAGAGCTCCGCGCGGCGGGGGCGCCGAGGGCACTTTTCGACCTGGGCGGGAACGTCGTGGCGCTGAACGGCAAGACCGCCGACTCGCCCTGGCGCGTGGGGCTGCAGCGCCCCGACACGGACCGCGGCGCCTATTTCGCGGTCGTCGAGGCGACGGACGAGAGCGTGATCACGTCGGGCGCCTACGAGCGCTACCTCGAAAAGGACGGGAAGCGCTACGGGCACATTCTGGACCCGAAGACGGGGAAGCCCGCCTTGACCGACATCTCGAGCGTCACGATCGTCGACCACGACGGCGCGATGGCCGATGCGCTTTGCACGGCGATCTTCGCGATGGGTTGGGAGAAGGGCACGGCCTTTTTGAAGGCCCACCCCGAAGTGCATGCGGTGCTCCTTCACGCCGACTTGAAGCGTGCGGCGTTGAGTGCTAGTTTGGCGAAACGCGTGCGCTTCACCGACGAGTCGATCCGCACGGAAGTGCTCGGGGAGTAAGGCCCCGGGCTTGCCGGCGCCGCGAGCGCCTCAGACCCTCCGCCACGAGAAGATCCCGTCCACGAAAGGAGTGTGCCGACCATGGCCGAACCCAAATTCGTTCATCTTCGACTTCATTCGGAATACTCCGTCACGGACGGGATCGTCCGCATCGACCCGGCGATTCACAAGATGATGGAGCGAGGCGGCGGGGCGCTGGCGTTGACCGACCTGATGAACATCTTCGGGGGCCTTCGCTTCTATACGCATGCCCTTGCCGCCGGCTTGAAGCCCATCCTTGGGTGCGACCTCAAGATCCGCAACGGGAACGACGCGGCGAAGCCCTACCGCATGGGCGTCCTCTGCGTGAACCGCGAGGGCTACCACTCGCTCTCGGTGCTCCTCACCAAGGCGTTTCTGACGGACGACGACGCCTTTCGCGGCCAGATCGATCCGAAGTGGTTTGAAAAGGGGGGCGACGCGGGTCTGATCGCCCTTTCGGGCGGCGCCGAAGGCGAACTCGGGGCGCTGCTTCTGAACAAGCGCTGGAAGCTCGCCGACGAGGCGGCGCAGCGTTGGAAGCGCATTTTCGGCGACCGCTTCTACGTCGAGGTGCAGCGTGCCGGCAGGCACGGCGACGACCTCGCGACGGCGAGGTTGGCGAACCTCGCCGTCGAGCACGGCATCGCCGTCGTGGCGACGCATCCCGTGCAGTTCCTCGATCCGGAAGACTTTGAAGCGCACGAAGTGCGCACCTCGATCGCCGAAGGCTATACGCTCCAGGACCCGCGCCGCACCAAGCGCTATTCGCCCGAGCAGTATTTGAAGACCGAAGAGGAGATGATCGAACTCTTCGCGGACATGCCCGCGGCGGTCGCGAATTCGGTCGAAATCGCGAAGCGCTGCAATCTGGACGGCGTCCTCTCGAAGCCTCAGCTGCCGCTCTTCCCCACGCCGGACGGCATGAGCCTCGACGACTACATTGATCTGCTCTCGCACCAGGGTTTGGAGCGGCGCCTGGAATTCCTCTACCCGGACGAGAAGGTGAGGAACGAAAAGCGCCCCGCCTACGAGGAGCGTCTCACGTACGAGCTCGGCATCATCAAGGGGATGAAGTTCCCGGGGTACTTCCTCATCGTTCAGGACTTCATCAACTGGTCGAAGAAGAACGGCATCCCGGTGGGTCCGGGCCGCGGCTCGGGTGCCGGCTCCTTGGTGGCGTACTCGCTCGGGATCACGGACCTGGATCCCCTTCACTTCGACCTGCTCTTCGAGCGCTTCCTCAACCCGGAACGCGTTTCGATGCCCGACTTCGACGTCGACTTCTGCCAGTACAACCGCGACCGCACGATCGACTACGTGAAGCGCACGTACGGCGCGGAGGCCGTGAGCCAGATCGTCACCTTCGGCACTCTGGGCGCCAAGGCGGTCGTGCGCGACGTGGGCCGCGCCTTGGACGTCCCCTACATGAAGACGGACGCTCTGGCGAAACTCATTCCGCAGCAGCCGGGCAAGAACATCACCTTGGACGACGCCCTCCGCGACGTCCCCGAATTCAAGGAAGCGGTCGAGAGCGACGACGAGTACAGGGAGATTCTGCGTCTGGCGAAGCCCTTGGAAGGCCTCACGCGAAACCTCGGCATGCACGCCGGGGGCGTGCTGATCGCCCCCGGGCGCTTGACCGACTTCTGTCCCCTCTACAACCCCGACGGGAAGCCCGAGAACACGGTCTGCCAGTTCGACAAGAAGGACGTCGAAAACGTAGGGTTGGTGAAGTTCGACTTTTTGGGCCTGACGACGCTCTCCATCATCACCCGTGCGGTGAGCTACATCGACAAGCTCCACCCCGAGGCCAAGTTCGACATCGACCGCATTCCGGTCGACGACGCCGAGACCTACGCACTCTTTCAGAACGCGAACACCGAAGCCGTGTTCCAGTTCGAATCGGAAGGGATGCGTGCCCTTCTGAAGCAGGCCAAACCCGACCGTCTCGAAGACCTGGTCGCCCTGAACGCCTTATACCGTCCGGGTCCGATGGACCTCATCCCGTCCTTCATCGCGCGAAAGTTCGGCCGCGAGAAGGTGGAGTACCTCGACCCCCGCATGGAATCGGTTTTGGCCGAAACCTACGGGATCATGGTGTACCAAGAACAGGTGATGCGAGTGGCGCAGGTCGTGGGCGGCTATTCGCTGGGCGGCGCCGACCTGCTCCGCCGCGCCATGGGGAAGAAGAACGTCGAGGAGATGAAGCGCCAGCGTGCGGTCTTCACGCAGGGCGCGGGCGAGCGCGGCGTCTCGGAAGAGACCGCCACCGAGATCTTCAATTTGATGGAAAAGTTCGCGGGCTACGGCTTCAACAAGTCGCACGCGGCCGCGTACTCCTACGTCGCCTACCAGACGGCGTACCTGAAGACCCACCACATCGCGGCCTTCATGGCGGCGAACCTCTGCATGGTGATGGACCAGTCGGAGAAGATCAAAAAGCTCATTGACGACGCCGCGGAAAACGGCGTCAAGCTTCTGCCGCCGGATGTGAACGAAAGCGAGTGGTTCTTCGTTCCACCCGACGAAAAGTCGATCCGCTTCGGGTTGGGCGGCATCAAGGGCATGGCGCGCACCGTCGCGGACGACATCGTCGCGGCCCGCAAAAAGGGCGGCCCCTTCGTCGACATCTTCGATTTCGCCGCGCGCGTTCCCGGCATGAACGGGCGCTTCCTTGACGGTCTCATCCGCGCGGGCGCCTTCGATTCGATCGACCCGGACCGGGGCAAACTCCACGCGAACAAGGAGCAGGCGATCCGCGCGAGTCAGACGATCCGCGCAAGCGAAGGGCAGGGGAGCCTCTTCGACGAGCCGGGCGAAACCGTCCGCATCGTCAATTGGCTCCCGGCCGCGGCCTGGTCGATGCGCCGGAAGCTCGCCGAAGAGAAGTCCGCCCTGGGCTACTGGCTCTCGGGACACCTCTACGACGCCTACCGGGAGGAGCTCAAAAGCTTCGCCCCGAAGAGCCTCAAGGACATCGTCCCGGGCGGCCGGGCGGCGAGCAAGATGGCCGGGATCATCTCGTCGGTGCGTCAGGTGCAGAGCAAGCGCGGCCCCATGGGGATCGTCACGATCGACGACGGCACCGCCGTCGTCGACCTGATGTGCTTCGGGGAAGTCTGGTCGAAGTACCGCCGGCAGCTGACGCCCGACGCCGTCGTCTGCGTGACGGGGCGTGCCCGCTACGACGAATTCTCGAAGCGCCTCTCGGTGTCGCTCGACGACGTGATGACGGTGGACAAATTCCGTGTCGGTCACTGCCGGTTCATGGAGGTGGAGGTGCGCGACGACGCCGCCCGGCAGGAGCTGACGGACGTGAAGTCGATCTGTGCGGGCTACGCCAAGGCCGGGACGGAGGGCGTGCAGATCGCCCTGAGGCTCCGCACGAAAGCGTCCGAAGGTCTCGTCTTCGTTCCGATGGAGGCGGCGCAGACGGAGGAGTTGGCGGGAAAGCTCCGTGAGCAGCGCGCCGTCGCCCACGTGCGGTTCATCTACTGACAGCTTCCTCACGTTCGGGGCCCCGATGCCGGGGCCCCGAACGCCTTTCTCCGGGCTCAGTTGCCGTTCGTGTTCTTCAGGCCCTCAAGGTTGTCGACGCCGGCTTCGGATTCGACGACGAGGTTCTTTTCCGCGCGTTCTCCGACCCAGTAGTCCGCGTCGCGGATGCCGAGGGGTTCGGGGTGGAAGACCGGGTTGAGCCCCTCGCGGCGCTGCCGTTCGTAGTCGCGGAGCGCCTTGAAGGCGGGACCTTGGAGGAGCAGGATCGCGATGAGGTTCAACCACGCCATCGTGCCCACGCCGATGTCCGCCATCGTCCAAATGAGGGTGGAGGCCTTCAAGGTGCCGAACGCCACGGTGCCCAGGAAGATCACCTTCAGAACCGTCATGATGAAGGGACGGCGGATGTAGCGGTTCAGGTACGCGCAGTTCGTTTCGGCCATGTAGTAGTAGCCCAAAATCGTCGTGAACGCGAAGAAGAAGATCGTCACGGCGATGAAGGGACCGCCCCAACCGGGCATCAGCTGATCGATGGCGGCCTGGGTGTAGACCGGGCCCGCCTCAACGCCTTTGAGACCTTCGTAGATCATCGTGCCGTCGGCGCCGACGATGTTGTAGGTGCCCGTCATCAGGATCATGAAACCCGTCGCGGAGCAGACGAAGAGCGTGTCGATGTAGACCGAGAAGGCCTGCACGAGCCCCTGCTTCGCGGGGTGCGAGACCGCGGCGGCCGAGGACCCGTGCGGGCCCGTACCCTGACCGGCTTCGTTGGAATAAATGCCGCGCTTCACGCCCCAGCTGATCGCCGACCCCAAAAGGCCGCCCAGAATCGGATCGGTGCCGAAGGCGCTGGAGAGAATCAGGTGGAAGACGTCGGGAATCTGCTGCCAGTTGACGCCCACGATGATGAGCGCGACGCAGATGTAGGCCTGCGCCATGAAGGGAACGACGATGCTCGTGAACTGCGCGATGCGCTTCAAGCCGCCGAAGATCACGAAGCAGAGAATGGACGAAATGATCGCGGCGCTCACCGTCGCGTCGAGGTTGAAGGCTTCCTCCCAGGCGGCCGCAATCGTGTTGCTCTGCACGCCCGGGCAGAAGATCGTGGAGGCGAGGATCGTCACGATCGCGAAGGCCCAGGCGTAGACCTTGCTCCGGAGGCCCTTCTCAATATAGAAGGCCGGGCCGCCGCGGTACTGCCCTTCAATCTTCTCCTTGTAGATCTGCCCCAGGGTCGATTCGACGAAGGCGGAGGAGGCGCCGAGGAACGCCACGGTCCACATCCAGAAGAGGGCGCCCGGTCCCCCATAGCAGATCGCGGTGGCGACGCCCGCGATGTTGCCGGTGCCGACGCGCCCCGCGAGCGTGAGCGTCAATGCTTGGAAGCTCGAAAGGCCGATCTCGCCTTCCTTCCGCTGGAAAAGAAGGCGCCACATTTCCGGAATCATCCGGAGCTGCACGAAGCGGCTTCTGAGCGAAAAGAAGAGCCCGGCCAAAAGACAGAGTCCCACGAGAGGGGGCGACCAGATCAGGTCGTTGAGCGAGTGGATGAAGTTTTCCATGGCGTTTCCTTCGGAAGGGTTGTGAAATCGGTCAAAACGGCTTGAAGGGGCCGCCGGACGGATTCACGAAGGAAAAGCAGAGGAAAAGGCTTGCGTTCAGACGGGATGCGGACCGGCGGCGTTCTCCGCGGCTGAAGCGCTTCGCGCTTCAGGGGAGGCGTTGGAATCGGGGCGAGGTCGACGGCCGTAGAGAGGATCGGTTCGATCAGGCACGGGCGACGGACGACTCGCCCATGCGAGCTCGTGCGGCTTCGGCGGGAGCGAAGCCGGCGAGGGCGGCAGCGTCAAAGCGCAGGGCGCTTTGCGCATCGACGACGGGCGTCGTCGTGCCGCGAAGGTCGCGGAGCGTGTGTCGAACGTGCATGTCGGTGCTGAGGTGTCCGTTTTCCAGAGGCTCCATCGAGCCTCTTTTCGAAAACGTCCCGACGAGTTTAACCCGAACCCCTGTCGTCTTGGCCATGCGAATGAGGCATAAACGGCGGTCGGAACGTAAAAAGGCCGTTCGATTCGACTCGAACGGCCTTCTCCTAAGGAATGTTCCTTAGATGTTTAGTGCTTCGTCGCGCGCGAGGCGAAGATCTCCTCCCAACGGGCCACCTGACGGCGGACCTGATTGGGGGCGGTGCCGCCCAGATGGTCGCGGGCGTTGACGGAGCCTTCGAGCTTCAAAACGTCGTAGACGTCGGCTTCGATCACGGAGCTGAAGCTCTGGAGCACGTCGAGCGGGAGCTCTTCAAGGCCGCAGTCGCGCTCCGACGCGGCGCGGACCGTCTGGCCCACGATGTCGTGCGCGGTGCGGAAGGGCACGCCGTGGCGCACGAGATAGTCCGCGAGGTCGGTCGCGGTGGGGAAGCCCATCTGCGCGGCGCGGTGCATCGTTTCGGCCTGGGGTTCGACGCCGGCCATCATGTCGCAGAAGGCGCGCAACGTATCCTTCACCGTATCGATCGCGTCGAACACCGGTTCCTTGTCTTCCTGGAAGTCCTTGTTGTAGGCAAGGGGCGTGCCCTTCATGAGCGTGAGCATCGTGATCAAGGAGCCGTAGACGCGGCCGGACTTGCCGCGGGCCGTTTCGGGAACGTCCGGGTTCTTCTTCTGCGGCATGATCGAAGAGCCGGTCGTGAAGCGGTCCGGCAGCTTGATGAAGCCGAAGCGCTGGCTCATCCACGTCACGAGCTCTTCGGAGAGGCGCGAGATGTGCATCATGATGAGCGACGCGGCGGCGCAGAATTCGATCGCGAAGTCGCGGTCGGAGACGGCGTCGAGCGAATTCTGGCAGACGGCCTCGAACCCGAGAAGCGACGCGGTCATTTCGCGGTCGATCGGGTAGGTCGTGCCGGCCAGGGCCGCGGCGCCCAAGGGGCTGCGGTTCACGCGGGAGCGCAGATCGAGCAGGCGTTCGCGGTCGCGCTCGAACATTTCGACGTAGGCGAGCATGTGGTGCCCGAACGTGACGGGCTGCGCCACCTGCATGTGGGTGAAGCCCGGCATGATGACGTCGGCGTTCTTCTTCGCCTGAGCGACCAAGACCTCCTGGAGGTGTTCGACGCGGCGGATGATTTCGTCCGTTTCGGAACGCAGATAGAGGCGGATGTCGGTCGCCACCTGGTCGTTGCGGGAGCGCCCCGTGTGGAGTCGCTTCCCGGCGTCGCCGATCAGCGCGGTGAGGCGCGCCTCGATGTTGAGGTGGACGTCTTCGAGTTCGAGCTGCCACTCAAAGGCGCCCGAGGTGATTTCTTCGCGGATCTGGGCCATCCCGCGGCGGATGTCTTCGAGATCCTTCGTGCTGATGACGCCGATCTTTTCGAGCATCGTCGCGTGCGCGAGGGAACCTTCGATGTCGGCCAACGCCATGCGCTTGTCGAAGTCCACGCTCGCCGTGTAGCGGAGCACGAAGGCGTCCACGGGTTCGGAGAATCGGCCGGACCACGCCTTCTTCTTGGCGTGCAGCGGGTCGTTGGAATGGTCTTCTTGGTGGTTCATTGGAGATCCCGGTGGAAAGATGATTGGAGGGCCGCAAGGGGCGGAGAGCCGTGAGGCCCCCGTCAATCCCGCTGAGGCGGCGACATTTTAAGACCAAGCGCCCGCGCGGTGTTGCCGGCGCCGCACCCAAACGCCTTGCCGTGAAGGCGAGCTTTCGAAATGTAAATTTTTATGTATGAGTTGGCGGACGTACGTGCGTTCCCATACAATCAAACGTCTCGGGGTGTGGCGCAGTCTGGTAGCGCGCCTGCTTTGGGAGCAGGATGTCGGGAGTTCGAATCTCTTCACCCCGACCATGCAGCCTGTGCGGTTCGCCTGCCCGTAGCTCAGTAGGATAGAGCATCTGCCTTCTAAGCAGACGGTCGCGGGTTCGATTCCTGCCGGGCAGGCCACAGAATTCAAAGTTTGTGGTGGGAATAGCTCAGTTGGTAGAGTCCCGGATTGTGATTCCGGTTGTCGTGGGTTCGAGTCCCATTTCCCACCCCATCCACACAAAAGCCCGCATTCAGCCGAATCTGAATGCGGGCTTTTTCTTGTTTTTCGAGTTTCGGCCGGTTTGACGACCGGCTTTGAGGAAGGCGCCGCCGCCCCAGGGCCAAGGCGCCGTACCGGCGGAGTTGTGACGTGATGAATTTGCGAAAGGGGCCCAGCCGCCCCCAAGGCGCAGAGGCGCGCGCGGCGGCGCTCGCCGCCCTTTGGGCGGGAACGCTCCTTTGGGCGGCGCCCCAAGATGCCCACGCCTATCTGGATCCGGGCACGGGGAGCATGCTGCTCTCGATCGTGGTCGGGTTGGCGAGCTCTGGGTACTTCTTCATCCGGCGGCTTCCGTCGCTCATCCGCCAGGCGGTCTTTCGCATGAAGGGGGACGACAAGGCGCTCAGAAGCGGCGGCATCGTCTTCTACGCGGAGTCGCCCGCCTACTGGGGGACGTTCGAGCCGGTGCTGCGCGCCCTCTCGGAAATGGGCCAGAGTGTCACGTACCTCACCTCCGCCGAAAACGATCCGGTCTTTGAAGCCAATATCCCGGGCGTCTCCGCCCGCTTCATCGGAAAGGGGAACAGCGCCTACACGTCGCTAGGCTTCTTGGAGGCCGACATCTTCGTCCTCACGACCCCTGGGATCGACGTCCTGCAGATCCGGCGCTCCAAGGGCGTCAAGCGCTACGTCCATCTCGTTCACGCCGCCACCGACGCGCACGGCTACAAGCTCTTCAGCTTCGACTACTACGACGCCGTCTACTGCTCGGGCGAGCATCAGCGTCGGTCGCTTCGCCTCCTCGAAGCGAAGCGCGGCACCGCGCCGAAGGATCTTCCGCTTCTAGGCTGCCCCTACTTCGACCGCATGGTCGCGAAGCGCCGGAACTACCGCGCCGAACCCGAAGCGCGCACCGTGCTCGTGGCGCCCACCTGGGGCCGTGCGGGCCTTTTGACCCGCACGGGTTCTGCTGTTCCGAAAGCTCTGGCCGAGGCCGGTTGGAACGTCATCCTGAGGCCGCACCCGCAGAGCTTCGTCTCCGAAGCGGACCTCATGGACAAGCTCCAAACGGAACTCGCCTCCTACCCCAACATCCGCTGGGACCGTCAGCCCGACGGCTTTGAGAGCCTCTCCCGCGCGGAAGTGATGGTGTCCGACTTCTCGGGCGTCGTCTTCGACTTCGCGTTCGTGTTCGAACGTCCGGTCGTGACGATCGGGGACGGTTGGCAAAAGGACGGCTACGAAGCCTGGGACCTCGACGACTCTGCCTGGGAGATGGGCGTGCTGGATGCCGTCGGCACGCATTTGTCCGCGAACGAGACCGACCGCGTGCTTGCCGCCGTCGAGGCGCTCGCCGCGAACCCGCAGGACGCGTCTGAACGCATCCGCCACGTGAGGGACGCCGGGATCGTCAACTTCGGCGTAGCGGGCCGCCCCATCGCCGAAGCGCTCGTCCGTGACCTCGAAACGGTGCGCGGCGCAGCCGCGCACCGTTTCCCTGAAGCCGCCCCCGCGAAGGAGCCGACCCGATGCTGACCGTTCTCTACACCTTCTTCATCGCGCCCCTGGAGGCGCTGATGACGGCCGTGCTCGGCGCGGCCCACGAGCTGATCGGCTCCTACGGTTGGTCCGTCGCCGTGATGAGCCTCGTCGTCAACACGCTGATCCTTCCCATCTACAACAAGGCGGAGAGTTGGCAGGAAGAGGAGCGCCGCATCAAGAAGGGGTTCGAAGCGACCGAGGCGATGATCAAGCGCACGTTCAAGGGGCAGGAACGCTTCGCGATGCTGACGACCATGCGCCGCCAGCACGGCTATTCGGCGAGGCTTGCGCTCCGATCCTCGCTCGGGTTCTTTCTCCAGATCCCGTTCTTCATCGCCGCGTACCACCTGCTCTCCAACATGCCGGAACTGCGCGGTGTCGCCTTCGGCCCTATCACGGACCTGGGTGCGGCCGACGGCCTGATCAAGCTCGGCGGCTTTTCGATCAACGTGCTGCCGCTCCTGATGACGGCGGTGAACCTGCTCTCGGCCTTCGTCTACACCGCGTCGCTCTCGAAGCAGGACAAGATCCAGCTCTACGGGCTCTCGGCGCTCTTCCTCGTGCTTCTCTACGCGTCCCCGGCGGCGTTGACGCTCTACTGGACTCTCAACAACGTTTACTCGCTCGGCAAGAACATCGTCGAGAAGAGCCTGCTCCCGGCCTGGCGCGCGAAGCATGCCGACCGTACCGGCAGCGCCCCCGACGCTGCTGAGGGCGCGGCGTCCGCGCCCTCGAAGGGATTCGCGTGGGTGCTGGGGAGCGGCGTCCTGCTGCTTCTCTACGCCGTGTGGGATACGAACGGCCTCTGGAAGAACACGATCGGCCTGGGCGGCATTCCCGATGCGGGCCGCTTGGAAGCCTTCCTCATGATGTTGGCGCTTTCGACGTCGCTCATCTCGGAAGGGCTCCGCCGCGTCCCCGCGGCGGAGCGTTGGGTCTTCATGAACCGGGCGGGACAGATCCTCGCGCTCCTCAACGTCCTCTATCCTGCGGTGCTCTGCACGGGCGTCTTCGGGATCACGGCCGAGTGGTATCTGGCGCCCAAGGACCCGCCCGCGGCCGTGTGGGCTTGTGCGGGTTCGGCCGTGCTCACGCTGGTGTTGGGGCTCTTCTCGATTCTTTCCGACAAAGTCTTTGCACCGCTCTCGCGCTTCTACCGTGAAGGCATGCGCACGGCGACGGTGGCGCTCCTCGTCTTGGGCGTCGCCGTCATGTTGGTGGGGCTCCCCGCACTCGTCCTCACCTCGGACCCGGACTCCGTCTCGACGACCTTCGACGTCGTGATGCCGCTCTTCGTCCTCGCGATGCTCTTTGCGGCGGTCTTCACCGGCATCCTCTGCCGGGGGCTCCCCAAGGGTGCCGCCGTCGCGGCCTTCGCGACGGCGCTCTTCCTCGATCTGGCCCTCGCGGCCTACGCATTCCTCTTGGTCGGCGACTACGGCCTCATCAACGGCGGGGAACTCGAGAAGACCCAGCCTCTCTACGACGCGATGAACGTCTGGAAGGACGTTGGGGCGCTTCTCACTTTGGCGGCGGTCTCGGTCTTTGCCGTCAAGAGGCTCTCCACGCGCACCGTGCGGGACTTCTCGTCGCTCTTGACGGTCCTGGTCTTCGGCCTTTCCGCTCTGATGCTCGCCCCCTTGGCGGGCGGGGTTCCCGCCAAGGCGGTGCAGACGGAAAAGCCCGTACCGCCGGACTCGTCCAAAGACCTCTTCACCTTCAGTGCTACGGGCAAGAACCTTCTCGTCGTCGTCTTCGACATGTACACGGCGGACCACTTCCTGCGGATCCTTGAGGAGCGCCCGGAATTGAAGGCAGCGTTCGAAGGCTTCACCTGGTACCGCGACACGACCGCCGCGGGGAGCGGCACGCTCCACGCGCTCGCGGTGACCGCGGGCGGGAACCGCTTCTCGGTGTCCGGCATCAACCGCGACAACGAGGGTAAGACCTTCGAGCAGCTCTACGGCGAGAGCTACGACCTGATCCCGAGCCTTTTGGGCGAAACTTGGGACCGTGCCGTGATCGGGAGCATGTGGCCCTCTCCGAAGCCCCTCGCGTACCCGAACATCGGCTACGCGGAACTCATGGACGGTTGGTTCGACTACTACTACCGCGAAACCTTTGAGGACGCGAAGAGCCGCGACCGCGCGGATGCGTTCGGTCGACTCCTCTCCATTTCGATCTTCAAGGCGGCGCCTTATTCGCTGCGCGGCAAGGTGTACGCGAACGGCCGTTGGTTGGCGTCCGCAAAGGAAACGCTGGACGGCTTCAAGGCCTACGCCGCCGTGCGCCCCTGGGCGGACTTCAGCCGCGTGGTGCCTTCGGGCGACGTCTACCGCTACGTCTACAGCGACGGGTCGCACACGGGCCGCTACATCGGTGAGGACGGACTGCCCTCGCTCGTGAAGCCGGATACGCCTTCTGCGTGGAAGCGTGAGAACCCCGTGATCGACTTCAGCCACTACCTTTCTGAACGCGCCTTTACGGAGCGTCTCGCCGATTGGCTCAACTGGATGCGTGAGAACGGCGTCTTTGACAACACCCGGATCGTCGTGACGGCCGACCACGGCGGCCGCGACAGCGTGACGCTCCTTGAAGGCATCGGACGGGTCCCCTACAAGGGCCGCATCGACGAAGACGTCGACAACCCGGGCATCCGCTATCCGCTTCTTCTCGTGAAGGACTTCGGTGGGAAGGGTGAGATGAAGGTTTCGGAGGAACCGATGACGAACGGCGACGTGCCGGATCTCATCCTGGCGGGTGTTCGTGAGCTGCCCGTGAAGTACAGAAGCGGCGTGGGTGATGCGGATCGCGTTCGTTTCTACGACTCCTGCAGCGACGCGAATCTTGCTCAGGAATCGATGAGCTGCTTTGTCTACGGCATCCGGGGCGACATGTTTGAGAAGTCGTCCTGGTCGTTGGAGGGTCGGTGAAGACGGATGGAGGGAGCGTTTTACGCTCCCTCAATCACTTCCGAACCCTCAGAAATCAATCCTGTGCACTCGGAACCGCCGCTCCGCAGGCGGCAGCGGCGTCATGAAGTCGGGACCGTACTGAATGCGGAGGTAGCTCTCCGGTACGCAAGGCCCCGGCATCTTCCTCCCGCAGAAGTCCAACTCGCGCCGGACGGGCAGGAACTTCTCCTTCGGGAAGCTGATGTCCTGATAGAGGTGGTGCGTGTAGCGGATTCGGGTCTTGTCCTCCTGACGGTCCGCCCATCCGCGAAGCAGGTTCCGAACGGGCTTGAGGGGGTACTTCACAAGGCTCTTGAAGATCCGCATGGGATGTCCCTTCGGGAGCTTGTGGCGATCATTGACCCATTGAAGGAGCCGCGTAAGCGGCTCCGCCATCGACCCCGTCTCCTTCATGACGAAGATGTCGATGAAGACGGGCTTCCAGTCGTCCAACCGCGGGGCACGCGCGTAGCGGAAGCGCTTGTCGTTCAACTTCGTGATGCGGGTGCGGTCGATTTCAAGAAAATCGGGGAGCTCCACCTTGAGGAGCTTTTCAAACTCCTCCTCCATCATCATCACGTCGACGTCGTCGTCCCAGGGGATGAGTCCCTTGTGCCGGACGGCGCCCAAAAGCGTCCCGAAGGAGAGCATGTATTCGATGCCGTTCGCCCGGCAGAGATCGTCGAAGTCGAAGAGTTGGCGTACGATCGCGGCGTGGTAGCGCTTAAGTTCGTCGTCAGTCAGGCCGGGAGCGGTCATGCGGAATCAAGCAGGAGGATGGAAGGTCAAGACGGATTGTACGCGTGACCCTCCAAAAGAAACATCCACCGTCGCCGGTGGATGCCGAGGTGCGGAATCTTGGTCCGGGTCAGATGCGCGCGTAGATCTGCAGGAACTTGCCGAAGCCCGCTTCGGTTTCGGGAGCGGGAGCCTCCCAAGGGGATTCGGAGACGGCCGTGCCGAGCATGTCGGCGACCGTGAAGTAGCGCAGCTTGCGGGTGACGCCGGAGGTCGAGCCGCCTTCGGTTTGGTACGCCATCATGGTCACTTCATTGGCGCCGTTGAGCCCGTAGGCATAGGGGGAGACCACGCGGTCGTTGCCGTGGTAGCCGAAGGCCAGGGACTTCTTTTCTTCGATCGCCTTCGCGATCAGGTCGACTGTAGACATTTCTTTTCTCCCGGATTGAATGGTGTTCGTCGTGTTCGGAGGAGGGTATCCGCCGCGGGAGTCGAGGCTTCGCGCGAAATCCTCCTTTGAACCATTATGGCGGCAGGGGTAGACGGGTGTTCCGGAAAACCCAAGCGCGGAGTCATCAGGTCAAAGGATCGCGCGGACCCTGGGAGAATTCCCGATGTTTTGCCGTGCCCTTCGGTAGACGAAAGGCGCCCCGACCGCAAAGATCGGGGCGCCTTCAAAGATCCGTCAGCGTTGGAATCAGACCTTCGGGAGCTTCGCGAGCTGGGCGCTCACCTTGCCGAGGAGCTCGGTGAAGTCGGCCAAGCGCTGCTTTTCCGTTTCCACCACCGCGGCGGGGGCGCGAGCGACGAAGCGTTCGTTGCCGAGCTTCGCGTTGCACTTCGCGATTTCGCCTTCGAGGCGGGCGACTTCCTTCGAGAGGCGGTCGCGTTCGGCCGCGAGGTCGATTTCGACCTTGAGCATCATCTTCGCGTCGCCGATGATCGCCACCGGCGCAATCGTGCCTTCGGCCTTTGCGTCGAGGTTCTCGACGCGCTCCACGCCCTCAAGGCGCGCCAGCGCCGTGAGGTAGGGGGAGGCCATCGTGCAGAAGGCTTCGTCGGCTTCGAGAAGGAGCGGGACGCGGGTCGAGGGAGCGAGCTTCATTTCGCTTCGCAGATTGCGGATGCATTCGATCATGTCGCGCACCGCACGCATCTGACGTTCGGCCTCTTCGTCGTAGGCGCTCTCGTCGGCGACGGGGTAGGACTGGATCATGACGGAGGTTTCCTCGTCGGCGCGGCGCACGCCGGCGACGACGGAGACCTTCTGCCAGAGCTCTTCCGTGATGAACGGAATGATCGGGTGCGCGAGGCGCAGCACCGTTTCGAGCACGGTGACGAGGGTGCGGCGCGTCGCACGCGCGGCGGCCTCGTCGCCCTTGAGCTGCACCTTGGCGAGCTCCAGGTACCAGTCGCAGTAGAGGTTCCAGACGAAGCTGTAGATCGCGTTCGCGGCGTTGTCGAGGCGGTAGTCCTTGTAGGCCGCGGTGACTTCGGCGATCGTGCGGTTCAATTCCGACGTGATCCAACGGTCAGCGGGCGAGAAGCTCATCGGGAGCGAGGCGGTTTCGCCGACGCCGCAGTCCTGACCCTCGACGTTCATCAGCACGAAGCGGGTGGCGTTCCAGAGCTTCGTGCAGAAGTTGCGGTAGCCCTCGGCACGCTTCAGGTCGAAGTTGACGTTGCGGCCCAAGGTCGCGTAGGCGGCCATGGTGAAGCGGAGCGCGTCGGCGCCGTGGGCGGCGATGCCCTCGGGATAGTTCTTGCGGAGCTTCGCTTCGACGACGGGCGCCTTTTCGGGCTGACGCAGACCGCGGGTGTTCTTCTGAACGAGGTTTTCGAGGTCGATACCCTGAATGATGTCCAAGGGGTCGAGGGTGTTCCCTTCGCTCTTCGACATCTTCTTCCCTTCGGCGTCGCGGACGAGCCCGTGGATGTAGACGTCGCGGAAGGGGACGCGGCCGGTGAAGTGACGCGTCATCATCACCATGCGGGCGACCCAGAAGAAGAGGATGTCGTAGCCCGTGACGAGGACGGTGCTGGGGAGGAACATGTCAAACGCCGCGCGTTCGTCTTCCTTGGGATCCACGCCGCCCAAGGTCGAGAAGGGGACGAGCGCGGACGAGAACCACGTGTCGAGCACGTCTTCGTCCTGCGTCAACGTGACGCCTTCGCCGGCCTTGGCCTGCGCTTCAGCTTCCGTGCGGGCGACGTAGACGTTCCCGGCTTCGTCGTACCAGGCCGGAATGCGGTGACCCCACCAGAGCTGACGCGAAATGCACCAGTCCTGAATGTTCTCAAGCCACTGGCGGTAGACGCCTCGCCATTCGGCCGGAAAGATGTTCACTTCGCCGGAGTTGACGGCGTCGAGCCCCTCTTGAGCGATCGAACGGCCGGGGAAGCGCGTGCCTTCCGGCGCGGGCTTGCTCATCGCCATGTACCACTGGTCGGAGAGCATCGGCTCGACGACTTCACCCGTGCGGCCGACGTAGGGGACCATGTGCTTGTGGGGCTTCACCGCAACCAAAAGCCCCGCGGCCTCAAGGTCCGCGACCGCCGCCTTGCGGCAGGCGTAGCGGTCCATGCCGCGGTACTTCTCGGGCACGTTCTCGTTCATGGTCGCGGTCTTCGTCAGCACCGCGAGCATCGGAAGGTTGTGACGGCGGCCGACTTCAAAGTCGTTGAAGTCGTGCGCCGGGGTGATCTTCACGCAGCCGGAGCCGAATTCGCGGTCGACGTATTCGTCAGCGATGACGGGGATCTCACGGTCGGTGAGCGGGAGTTTCAGCATCTTCCCGACCAAATGCGCGTAACGCTCGTCCTCGGGATGCACGGCCACGGCCTGGTCGCCGAAGAGCGTTTCCGGTCGCGTCGTCGCGACGACGACGCCCTCGCCGCCGTCGGCGGCGGGGTAGCGGATTTCCCAAAGGTGCCCGTCCGTTTCCTTGCTTTCCACCTCAAGGTCGGAGACCGCGCTCTGGAGCTTCGGATCCCAGTTGACGAGACGGTTGCCGCGGTAGATGAGGCCCTGCTCGTAGAGACGCACGAAGACGTCGATCACCGTTTCGGAGAGCTTCGGGTCCATCGTGAAGTAGGTGCGGTCCCAGTCGACGCTGTCGCCCAGGCGGCGCATCTGCGAGAGGATCGTGCCGCCCGAAAACTTCTGCCAATCCCAAATCTTTTCGATGAAGGCTTCGCGGCCGATGTCTCGGCGGTCGACGCCTTCCTTCTCGAGCTGACGCTCGACGACGATCTGCGTCGCGATGCCGGCGTGGTCGGTACCAGGGAGCCAAAGCGTGTTGTAGCCCGCCATGCGGTGGTAGCGCGTGAGCGTGTCCATCACCGTCTGGTTGAAGGCGTGCCCCATGTGAAGGATCCCGGTGATGTTGGGGGGCGGGAGCTGAATGGAGAAGCCGGGCTTCTTCGGATCAAGGCCGGCGCGGAAGTAGCCGCGCTTTTCCCAAATCGGGTACCAACGCGCCTCAATCTCCTGAGGCTCGAAACTCTTCGCGAGTTCAGGCGTGGATTGTTCAGACATTTGTTTTTCTTCCGATGGCTGAGGGGGTCAACGCCGGAAGAGAACGCCCCGATTGCGGGGCGTTCTCTTCCGGCGGGAAAGGTGTTTCATTGTCGCACGAAGCGGCCCGCCCGTTGAGCGAACCCGGGTCAATTCTGAGGCTTCAGCGCGGCCACGTCGATTCGTCGCAGTTCCTTCATCACCGTCTGCTGCACGATGGGGCCGATCGAGCGTTCGACGTCGCTCCGTGCACGCTGAAGGGCGTTCCCGAGCGACATGTCGAGCGCTTCGCGAAGGTGCTCTCGAAGCGCCTGCTCGATTTTGGGCGCAACCATCTCGGCCAGGCGACGGCGGTCGTCGTCCGAGAGCGGCGCGGGCGCAGGTGCGGGTGCGGGTGCGGGTGTCGGTTGGGCTGGCG
>OGEN01000445.1_pt1 | contig 47840 bp, 34 predicted proteins | sample 1570671 | NCBI WGS metagenome assembly OGEN01 (sample SAMEA2582128, study PRJEB24529) | metagenome | biome: Human gut stool | place: China | collected 2011 | reverse complement strand
AATCCATACAAGTAAAATGGTATTACAACATCTGTCGTGATATCATAAAACGTTCAATAAATGATACATTAAAAAGAGGAGGCCGGATAATTATCTAAACACAAGTCTTTTAATACAGATTGTTGACAATCAGTAGATATTAAAAATGAACGTTGTTTTTTGAACATTCAATATTTTTACTACATTTGAGATCAATAAAGGAACGTTTTTTAAAATAATAAAAAATGTTTAATTCACGCACCGTGTATAGCCTGTCTTGCGATTGTGTTATTTAACAGGCGATAGGTAAGTGCGCTTGTTTGTTGGAGCGAGAGGGGTATTTGCCCGGATAAAATCAACCATTGCGTTTACAATGGAAATATCTGTATGTAGTCCTTTGCCCTTGTCAGGAAAGTCGTATTGAATGCTTACATAGTTATTGAGGGCGACTTTATAGGAGGCTTTCTCAACGAGTGGTCTATCGTTACGGTCTTTAAGAATGACGTCTGTTCCTTTTCCCTGTTGATCTTGAATAATCGTGTAACTGCCGGGTGATACATACAAGTCTATCACGTGGCCATCTTGATTGAACCGATTTAGTATTAAAGCTTTTATGTCGCTTAAAGATAAGTCATGAAGGACGATATGGTTACCAAAAGGTTCTATGGAGAGAAGGGTTTCCAGCGTGATGTCTCCTTGGGGAAGTGCGGAAAGACGAATGCCCCCTTGGTTGTAGAAGGCGAAATCAGATACTGTTGAACGTAGCATTGCGTCAGTCACGATATTACCGATACTTTCTTGAGATTTAAATGGGAGGGAGCTAATCCCGATAACTTCTTTAAATTCGGGTTGCTCCATGAAATAGTTGACTTTTCGTGTTATGCAAGAATCAACCCGTGTAATTGTGTCAATCAGGCAGGATTGGTAAGAACGTTCGGTGAGCTTGCCCTTTGTGAATTTTAATATGGTCAGACCGGCGTATTGCAACTTGAGTCCTGTTTGTCCGATTATAACGTTATTTATCTCTTTCGAGGTTTCCAATAACGTGTGGGTATGGCCCCCGATAATTATGTCTAGTTCTGGCATTTGTGTTGCTAGAATGGAATCCTTGTCCACTCCAAGGTGCGTGAGGCCAATTAGTACGTCACATTGGCGCTTGAGCGGTTTGTAATCTTCCACCTTGTCGAGATAATGGTCAAAGGTAATGTCTTTCAAACGTTCCGGGTTAGTACTTGGTATTTGGTCTGTTTCTGTTTGCACAAAACTAATGAAACCCAGCTTGATACCGTCCTTCTCGATTATATGATAAGGAGGAATACTGTCCAGTTCTCCCCGGGAGGAATTGATATTGGCGCAGATAATCGGGAAGGTTGCGTCGTTTATTCTGGCCCGAAGAATTTTTTGTCCGAAATCGAATTCGTGATTTCCTAATGTTCCGACCTCGTAGCCCAAGTCGTTCATTAGCGAAATGATGGGGAAGCCTTTTTCTTTCGCATGGTCCACATATGGGTTGCCAGTGAATCGATCTCCGGCATCTACCAGAATCACATTCGGGTGTTCCTCCTTGATGCGCTTCACGAATGTGGCCAGTTTGGAGAATTGTTCAATTCTCCCGTGTATGTCATTGGTGGATATGATCACGATCTCTTTTTCTTCGGTATTCTGGCAACCGGAGAGGAACATGATCCATAGCAAGGTCATGTACATTTGTAATTTGGAAAACACGGAAAGGGGTAGCATCAAATTCATATCATTGTATTTTCAGCGTACAAAGATAATTCAAAAGTGGAATTTTTAGTAGAAGAAATTTTTCAGAAAATCCGTAATATATTAAAGAATAAAAATAAACTTTTATTGTTCTTCATTCGTATAATTCTGGTGTGATTTTTGTGATAATAATGATATAAACTATTCGGATAAAGTTATGAAAGCAGCTTTGTTTTTTGAAGATAACCAGCTCTGCCATCTCGGTGAAAATATTGGAGAAAAGGCGATTAAAGTATCAACAATTACGACAGAAGATGATAAAGTCGTTTCTATAAAGAATAGTGAAGTGAAAAATCGGAATATGAATTATTTTATCCAGTGGTTAGTGGATTGTGGTATAAAAATGATTTATGTCTCCGGTATTGACGAGAAAGTAAAGCGATTCTTTGAACAGATGAAAATCATCGTGAACGTGAAGAACCAGTCTGATAAAACTCTTTTGTTGGCAGAAATTACTTCTCAAAAGTAATAAATTGGATTTTGCAGTTTATCCCGGGTCTCAAACCCGGGATAATTTTTTACTTCCTTCGATTACAATTATTTTTATTACTTTATCTTTGCTAGACGATAATTGCAGAGGAATTGTTATGTCACTGGAAAAAGTAAAACAATATTTTGATAGCCTTGGTTTAGGACAAAGGGTTCATGAACTGGCCCAGTCGAGTGCTACCGTGGAGGAAGCGGCTGTTGCCGTGGGGTGTGAGCCGGAGCGTATTGCTAAAACAATGTCTTTCCTGTTGGGAGAGAAGCCGATATTGGTTGTTACGGCCGGGGATGCCAGGATTGATAATAAAAAATACAAGGAGTATTTTCATCAGAAAGCGAAAATGATACCGGGAGAATTGGTGGAGCAATATGTCGGGCATGCCCCCGGAGGAGTCTGCCCGTTTGTTATTCCCGAGGAAACACAAGTGTTTTTGGACGTTTCGCTTAAACGCTTTGATATTGTTTATCCGGCAGCGGGGACAAGTAATAGTGCTGTCGAGTTGTCTATCAAGGAGCTGGAGGATTGTTCCCGTTCCCGGGAGTGGATTGACGTGTGTAAGGATTGGGAAAAGGAATGAATCGGCTTGGTTTGTCCCAGTACGTGATGGTTAGCCTGTGCATGGCTCTCGTTGCGGCTACATAAAACATACTTTTGTCAATGAGCGTGTTGTAATTGCTGGCATTTGTTTGTGGAATAATCACCTCGTCGAATTCTAACCCCTTCGCCATGTGGGATGAGGTGATGGTAATTCCTTTGGCGAAAGCCGTACTCTGGTGAGAGAGGAAATAGAGGTTGTCCGTGTGTGATTTAAGTCTTTCCGTGATTTCTTGTGCTTGCACTTCGGTTTTGCATATTATCCCGAGTGATTTGTAATTCGACTTTTTGAATGTGGTAATTATCCCCGAGATGGCGGAAAGTTCTTCTTCCGGATTCTTGAAAGAAAGTACGGTAGGAGCATCCCCATGTCGGGCAATGGCTTCCAAGTCTTCGTTCGCTTGAATCCTTTGTGCGAAATTCGAGATCTCGAACGTGGATCGATAACTCTTGCAAAGTTTCATTACCTTGCCCGTGACAAATGCTTTTTGAATCATCTCGGCTGTTGATGAACCGTAGGGATTAACCGATTGGCAAGCATCTCCGAGAATGGTTTTCCGGCAGGAGTAAAGTTTTTGAATCATCTTGTATTGTATAGGGGAGTAATCTTGCATCTCGTCAATCAAAAGGTGTTTGATTCGAGAAGGGGCAGGGAGTCCCTCTAAGGCTACGTGGAGATATGCCAAGGGAGCTAGGTCTGCATATTCCAGTGTACGGTTCTTGTGCGTTTTGAACATTTCGGGTTTTCCGCTCCATATGAAGAAGTCTTTGTAAACTTGGAGGTCGTTGTTTCCGGCAAACATCTTTTGTATTTCCTTCTTCAACAGGTTTCTTTCTGTTGTTGTCACCTTGAAATAATGTTTCAAAGTCATCATTTCTAAGATATAATCCGTCATCGTCTCGAAACGTTGGCGCATCGGGTAACGGTTGAATCGTCGAAATTGCTCATCGATAAATTCGGCCGGAACGGTAATATGTTTTGTTAGCTTGACATCCGTTGCTTTAAAATAGTGGTTCTCCATGTGAAGAATAAACTTCTCTAGTTGTGAGATGAAATCAAAGGATGCTTTATATTGAATTCGTTCAATAAATCCCGGTGTTGGCTTTTCTAATAATTCTGTAACCTGTTCGAAGAAATTCTGGTATTTGTATTTATTGTTAAGAACCCCCGAAAGGATTTGTTCCATACTGGTTTCGGGAACTGTTTCCTCGCCGAGTTCCGGGAGGACGTTCGAGATATAATCGGCGAAAACCTTGTTCGGGGAGATGATGAGAATATCTTTTGAGGTGATTTCTCCTTTTTGTGCGTAAAGCAAGTAAGCGATGCGATGCAAGGCGATGGATGTTTTCCCTGATCCTGCTACCCCTTGTATAATTAGTGTTTGAGTATCTTCGTTTCGGATAATCCGGTTTTGTTCCCGTTGTATCGTGGTCACGATATTCTTCATCTTATCGTCGGTATTGGAACTTAGTTCTTTTTGCAGAACATCATCATGAACGGTCAATGAATTCTCGATCATGTATTCCATCTGACCTTTACGGATGCGATATTGTCGTTTGAGAGAAATGTCTCCCTCAACCTCTCCGGTTGGGGAGGAATAGGAAGCGGCACCCAGTTCATGGTCATAAAACATACTGGATATAGGAGCCCTCCAATCGTGAATTAGGTTCGCTTTTTTACCGGGATCGTAAAATGTGTGAATCCCGATATATAATACCCTTGTTTCGCTTCCCTCTTTTCTTTCAGTGAAATCTATGCGCCCAAAATAGGGAATATCCAGAATTTTCCCCAGGCGTTTGCGTTTGTCAATAACACTCTCGCCGGTTGCAAAATGGCGTAAGATACTTTCCCGCATAGAACGTATCTCGTGTGGATCAATGTCTTTATTCGACCATAGATATTCCTTGTATTCTTGTAACGTGTCAACGTGTTCTTTAACAGACTTGTCCGTGTTGTTAACTGAATTGTTTATAATGTTGATAATCTGTCGTAAATACTCTTTTTCCTGTTCTTCCGTTTTATTGAACACCATAATCTCCTAGTTGTTTTAATTAAAATTGTGCGAAAAGAAGAACAAAGTTAATTCAACAACATGGAGGAGGAAATAGTTATTTATAGCTATCTTTACTAAGATTTTATTTTCTACGTTGATTTTGTCTAATTATTTTAGTATCCCTAGTCCTATTCCTTTGTTGATTGCTTCAATGGAATTTTGAGCTTCCAGTTTATGGAGTAAATTTTGTCGATGGATATTCACGGTGTGAATGCTGATTTGGAGTTTATGGGCAATCTCCTTGCTTAGTAATCCTTTTTGAATCAGGTGCAATATTTCTGTTTCCCGTTCTGTTAGATGGATTGTCGGGGAGAATAATAACGTTGGAGAAAATAGTTCACCGCTTTTGAGGTTGAGAACGGTACAGGCAACCTGTCTCGAATCCTTTTGATCCGGTGAAATACTCATGTTGCCTAGTATAAGCCATGCTTTTCCTGCACGTCCTTGTTCCAAAACTTGCAGTCTATTCGTTACTCTCACGTATTGTTGTTTGGCATTACGTACTCGAAAGCTGTAAATGTTGCAATAATCATTGCGTTGTTCTACGGGCAGGTTATAAATGAATTGTCCCAGTTTGATCTGTAAATCCACCAACTGATCAAAATCATCCGGGTGAAACCGGGATTCCAGGTAATCTCCCTGTTTCTCCAAGGTGGCGATTTTGTCCTCATCATAACCTAGTAAGTTTGCAAAATGTGGAGAGGCGTAAACGTATTTATTTTTGTAAACATCAACTACAAACGTGCAATTCCGACTAACTCTAGCCATTGTATGAAGCATGGATTTATCCCGTTCCCACACGGCGTAATCAATATCATGTATTGATAAGTGTTGTTTAGCCCACATTTCTTCTCGAGTGATATTGGTCGACTTCATGTTGTTATATTGTTTAAGGATTTGCATGATGGAGGATGATGACGGGACAAAAGTACGAAATAATCAGCGAAATAACGAAGGTGTGTAAAAGGAAGTATGGAGAAACCCTTGTCCGATGAATAACTATGGTTGGTCTATCCTTTCCCTAGAGCATTGACATAGCATAAATAGTGCATATACATAACATGTACATTGATCTATGTTTATGATTGGTTCGTGTTGTGTTGGTATCCAGTTGGTGTCCTAAGCCAACGGTAAAGAAAGGTTTTACAAGATATTATATATCACTATCTATTATCAAATGAAGAAAAGATTAATTCATCGAAAAAACACCCAATAATCCCATCATAAAAACCTTTCAAAGACGTTCGTGAACGCCTTTGAAACGTCTTTGTATCGAAGTTGAAACGTCTTTAATCCCTAAGTACATCGAATATGCAACGGGTAAACATCGAGTATGACCCTGTATTATTTGAAAAAAGTTTAAAATATTGTCAATTAAGTGAGGACAGGTAGTGAGTTTGCTCGTTATTTGCTGAACGTAGTCAATTCAAAACCGTTTCGGGCTCATTTGGCACGAAGTGACGGAAGAGTTTGTGTAAAGTGGTGTATAATTACCAAATGTTATTTATCAAAGCGATTTGGATCAAGTTGTTGAGAATAAAAGTATCAATATCCGGAATTTGTCTTGTAAGCGTTTTAATGCTATTTTTTTCTGCTTTTTTACTGTTTCGACATTTAAACCTAATTCTTTGGCTATTTCAGAAGGCTTTTTCCCGTCTAACGTGAGTAAACAGATTTTTTTACATTGTGGGGGTAGTTGCTCGATAGAGGAAAGTAATTGACGATATACTTCTTCTTTTATCAAGCTGTTGATGATGTTTGGTTCTTCTTGTTCTTGGTAATTATCTATAATTTGTTGCTTGTGGTAATGTTGAACTTTGCGATCCCGTAAATAAGTGAAACATTTATTTTGAGTGGAAAGGTATAAATATTTACGTAATAGTAATTCGTTTTCAAATTTGATTCTTTTTTCCCAGATCCGGATAAAGATTTCCTGAACAATATCTTTTGCGGCATCCTCGTTATTTATGAACGAGAAAGCAAATTGAACAAGTGCAGGATAGAATTCATTAAATAGAATTTTATACCGAGATTCTTCATATATATTTTGTATGTTGTTCATTTGTCCCGTTTCTGAACTGAATAATTATCGATTGATAGTTCAAAAATAGTATTTTTTTTTGTTCGGAATGTCCGTAAATTAATTTTTTCTAAATTCTTTTACCCTTTTTGGTTGTCTTGAGAGTTATTAGTGTAAAATGATTATAATGGATAAGAATTTCGATATAGCAGATTGTATTGTTGCTTTTATCAAGGGGATAGCAACTCCGGAGCAAATGGTTCGTTTGGATGTGTGGTTAGAGGAGAGTGATGAGAATAGACGATTGTTGGCCTCTTTATTGGATGAATCGGTTTATGAACAACGGCGTGAAGAATGGGGACAATTAGAGTTAAATGAATCCTTTGAAAACGTGCGAAAGGAGAGAAATAGAAGGGTGAGATTGCGGAATATGAGAAGGATAGCTGTCGCGGCTTCCGTGTTATTGCTTGTGACGGTGGGGGGTACCTGGTTAGGAAAAGGGGATCGGGATACCGTCGGGCATTTCCAGCCAACGACGGAAACGGGAGGAAGAGGACGGGCTTTACTTACTTTGTCCACGGGTGAGCGCGTGGTGTTGAGTCAGCAAGATACGTTATTACAATCAGAAGAAATTTCTATTCGGGTTAACAGGGCGGGAGAAGCCGTGTATGAAACAAAAGATTCTGTTGTTCCTTCAAGCACAACGTATAATATTATGGAAGTTCCTCAGGGGGCAGAGTTTCATTTAACACTTGGTGATGGAACTAAAGTTTGGTTGAATTCCGGAACGAGATTGCGTTATCCGGTGAAATTTACAGGTGATGTTCGGTTCGTGGAATTAAGCGGAGAGGCTTATTTTGATGTAAAACGAGATGAGGCGTTGCCTTTTGTGGTGAAAACTTCTCGTTCGGAAGTGATGGTGTTGGGTACGGAGTTTTGCGTGAAAGATTACGTGAATCAAGTGAATCAAACCACGTTGGTAAGCGGGAGTGTTTCCGTGAAGGATTTTAGGGGACAGTCTTATGTGATTGTTCCGGGGCAACAAGTCTGTATCGACCAGGATTCTTCCCGCGTGTTGGAAGTCGAAACTCTTTATTTCACTTCTTGGAAGGATGGATATTTCATGTTTGATCAGGCCACGTTAGAACGTATTATGGATGAATTGGCTCGATGGTATAATTTTGATTACTTTTTTGCTAACGCGGAGGCTAGGAATATGATGTTGACGGCAAGAATTAAAAAGTATGATAATATAGATACTGTTTTGGATATTTTGTCTCGGACGGGAGATATTCGTTTTTCCCGGAAAGGGAATACAATAACAATCGTAAGTAGATAAAACTTAGGGGAATCGGCACCACCCATATTCCCCTTAAGTTCTTCTTATATTTAAGAATTAAATAATTTACAAATTTATGGAAAAAAAAGGGAAAAGCGGGCTTTACCCGCGAGAAAAATTGAAACTTTTAGCAAGGTTTCAGCGTGCTTTGTTGTTGTTGATTTTCTTTAGTTTGCCGATTGTAAGTTTCGGGCAAGAGAAGAAGTTCACGTTTTCTTTTAAACATGTGCCGATAAGTACCGTGTATCTTCATATAGAGAAGAATAGTGACTATTCTTTCGTCTATAATACTCAAGAGGTGCAACGGATAGGGTTGAAAGATTATAAATTCGAGAATGCTTCGATCCGAGAAATTTTGGATTATTGTTTGAAAGGAACGGATTTGACGTATGAAATTCGGGATAAACATATTATTATACATCGAGATTACCAGAAGAAGGGATTGGAAGAGATGGTTGTTGTTCGAGGAAAGGTTGTGGGTGCTGATGATGTTGTTTTGCCGGGGGTAACCGTTTTGTTGAAAGGGACCGTGACGGGAGTGACAACAGATGCGGAAGGCAAGTATTCAATTTTTGTTCCTAAAAAAGGTGCAACCTTAATTTTCTCTTTCGTTGGGATGAAGACCAAGGAAGTGGTTTGTGGCGATAAGCGGGAAATAAACGTTACGCTGGAAGAGGACGTGCAGGCGATGGAAGAAGTGGTTGTGACCGGGTATCAAACATTACGCAAGAGTGACGTGGTGGGTTCTGTCACGACTGTAAAGGCTTCGGATATTATGATGCCGGCCTATACTTCTATTGACCAGATGTTACAAGGACGGGTTGCCGGGATGATGGTGATGAACACAAGTTCCCGCGTCGGAACGAGTCCTAAAATACGGATTCGGGGAACATCCACGATTTTAGGTAATCAAGATCCGTTGTGGGTAGTTGATGGCGTGATACAACCGGATCCGCTTCCCTTGAACCAGAATGATATGATGGTGGATGATTTGAAAAATATACTGGGTAATCAGATTTCTTGGTTGAATCCGGCGGATATAGAGACAATAACCGTATTGAAAGATGCTTCTGCAACCGCTATCTATGGTTCTAAAGCTGCCAACGGTGTGATCGTGATTACAACTAAAAGAGGACAAACTGATCGCATGACGGTAAATTATAACGGAACGTTTTCATTCCGAATTCGTCCTCATTACGGGTTATTTAATTTGATGAATTCTGAGGAACGGATTCAGTTTAGTCAGGAAGCTTTTGCCGCGGGAGCCGTGTATCAAAATGTTCCGGTGGAGTCTTTGAACACGTACGAAGGAATTATGACTCTGTTTTATGCCAAGCAAATTTCTAAAGAAGAGGCAGAAATGGCTATACAAAGATTGGGACAGACGAATACGGATTGGTTTAAATTGTTGACCCGTAATTCTTTTAGTCATAACCATAATTTGAGTATATCCGGCGGAAGCGAGAAAATCGTGTATAATGTTTCCTTGGGATACAGTGATCAGGCTGGAGTGGAAAAGGATAATGATGCGAAAAATCTGAGTGGACGTATTAATGTCGGAATTGAATTACATCCCAAAGTTCGTGTGGATATGAGTTTGATCGGGAGTGTTAATCGGACTTGGGGATATGCGGCAGGTGTTAATCCTTTGGAATATGCGACATCGACCAGCCGTTCTGTGTTGGCTTATGATGATGTTGGTAACCAGTATTTTCAAAAATTGAGAGCGAATTACAGGTATAATGAAAATCTCGTGTTGCTAGGCTTTAATATTTTGAATGAGATGCAACATAGTTATTCAAAGAATAAGTCCTCTCAAATAAACGGGAATTTGAATTTTTCATGGGATATTACACCTTGGTTAAGGTATGAATTTGTGGGTGGTATAAATAACAATGTCGGAGTATCAGAGTCTTATGCGGGAGAACAAACCCATTACGTGGCCAAGAATTATAGAGGGTATGATTTCGGCTCGGAAATGTTTGGTTCGGATAAGTATAAAGCAGCGATGTTGCCATCCGGAGGGGAATTATATAATGGAAATTCGGATGTACTGGGGTGGAATGTTCAGAATAAGATTACTTTTCAGAAAACGTTGAAGGAAGATCATCGGATCAACTTATTGATAGGTACGGAAGTGTCGTCAACTAAAACAGAGAATAGGGGACAAAAAATTTATGGATACGTGGCAGAAAGAGGCGAGAGTGTTATAAGACCGACACCAATAAAGGAGTTGGTGCCTATTGGTAATGCTCCTGTAACAGGATGGGGAATTTTAGAGGATTTGTATGATGGAGCAGGATGGAGTCGTAGCACGTTGACGGATAATAAATTTTCCTTGTTTGCCACGTTGGCTTACTCTTATAAAAATAGATACGTGTTGAATGCCAGTATACGTAACGATGCTTCCAATCGCTTCGGGCAGGATCAGAATAAACGTTTCGACCCGACTTATTCTTTCGGGCTTTCTTGGAATGTTGCTCAAGAACCTTGGTTGAATAGTATTTCTAATATATTGAACCAGTTCAATATGAGAGTGTCCTATGGTATTCAGGGAAATGCGGTGAATTCAATAAGTCCTGAATTAATATTGAGTATGGGGACCACGAAACTTTATTATGGTGATTATATGTCGACTATCTTTCGTATTCCTAATCCCCATTTGAGTTGGGAACGTACGAAGATTTGGAACTTTGGTTTAGATGTTCAATTTATTCAATGGATCACGATGAACTTGGAATATTACACGAGAACGTCCAATAATATTGTGAATCAACGAATAGCCTTAGAGTATGGTAGGGAAGGAACAGAGGTGAACGGTGGGCGTATTGTGAATTCCGGAGTAGAGTACACGTTGAATATTACACCAATACGTACGAAGAATTGGGCTTGGACGATCGGGTTAAATTCATCTAAAAATTGGAATAAGGCAAAAACCCAATCGATTAGTGAAATTACGCTGAGAGATTATTTGTCGGGATCTTCTGATAAGGTATTGAAAGAGGGATATGCGGTATCTAGTTTTTGGTCATATAATTTTAAAGGTATCAATCCGAATGACGGAAGTCCGGAATATAATTTACTTTTTGAGCAGGACGAGCAGGGGGATTATGTGAGAAATGAAGATAATAATCTTGTTTTAAGGGAAATTTCCGATTACACGGATTTACTTGTTTATTCTGGTAAAACCGAGCCAGATTTCACCGGAGGTTTGACAACTCGTTTGAGGTGGAAAGGTTTGACGTTCGGGGCGAATTTTTCTTTGTTGTTGGGAGCCAAGAAAAGGTTGCCGAATCCATATCCCGCGAGCGGCAATATTCCATTATCTAACGTAAATTTGAGTAAGGATCTGAAGAAACGTTGGAAAGTGCCCGGAGACGAGAAAAATACAAATATTCCGGGAGTTTATGCCGGTCGTATTCCTAATATGATTAATCTTCAAGATGGAAAATCGTATAACGTGTATGATATGTGGGGACAGTCGGACGTGATGGTTGTAAATGCCGATTTTTTGCGTTGTCAACAAATGTCGTTGACTTGGAATATGAATGAGGAATGGTGCGCGAAAATAGGAGTGAAAAGTTTATCGCTTAACGCAATTATGAATAACGTGTTTGTGATTGCCGATAAAAAGTTTCATGGTTTTGATCCGGAATTGGGAGATAGCGTGCAGCCCAAGACATACTCTTTTGGTGTAACTGTTGGTTTTTAAAAGGAGGTTTTTATGAATAGAATGATAAAATACGGGTTATTGGTGACCATGTTTTTTATGGCATCATGTGGTGATTTCTTGGAGCCTAAATCCCAGAGTGAATATGTTCCCAAATTAGTTAAATCATTAGACGAATTGTTGCTGGGAGAAGTATATATGGGACCGGGATATAGTGATGGGCAGTTTTACGGGGTGTTGGGGTTATTCGATGACGATGTGGCTATTCGGCCGGATTGGAAGGCGAATGCTTCCGAGGAAGAGAAGATAAATAAAATCCGGATGGCTTACACGTGGGCTAAAAACATGAAAGATGAGTTTAGTGGATATAATACCTACGGGGAAGTGTACAAAAAAATTCTTGGATGTAACTCTGTTTTGGATTATATTGATGAGGTGCAGGGATCTGAAGAGGAAAGGAATAGGGTCATGGCTCAAGCTTTGGCTTTCCGGGGATATTTTTATTTTCACTTGATAAATTTGTATGGAAAACCTTACTCCGTGGGTAAAGATTCGCCGGGAGTACCTTTGAAGTTGACGGCCGAGATGGGGACAAGCGGAATGAAAAGGAACACGGTTGAGGAAGTTTATACGCGGATAATACAAGATTTATTGGAAGCGGAACGTTTGTTTAAGACATTGCCGGAAGGAGAGTGGAGTTTACAAAATAACCGGATCAATTTACCTTGTGTGCAATTACTTATTTCCCGCGTGTATTTGTATATGGAGAATTGGGCGCAGGCGTTGGCTTACGGGGAAAAAGTTATTACCGATTATGGTTACGAAGTATTGGATTTAAATGGAGAGCCTCTACCCAATGAGAAAATGAATCCTACTTATAGGAGTTATTATACTTGGGAAAATCCGGAGATTATATTTTTGTTTGGGAATCAAGGAGATGTATTGGAACTGCCACTAACAAGGGTTTATTATAGTGGAGATAAAGGTTTCACAAGTTATATCCCTGTCGTGGCTTCAGATAATTTAATAAGAACTTATGATCTTACGGATTTACGGCGAGATCATTATTTAATGTGGGAAGTAATAGATTATGGATATACTCCAAGGTATAAAAAGGCCGTGAGTAAATTTGAGGCTGTTAGTAATTACAATATAGAGGTTTCTTGGAATGGTGGAAAGTGGGGCGTTGCTTTTAAGGTCACAGAAGCTTATTTGAATGCGGCGGAGGGAGCTGCAATGCTTTATAAAGAAACGGGAAATGGAGAATTTCAAATGAAGGCTCAGGCTTTGCTTGATAAATTACGAGTGAAAAGGTTTAGTGCCGCGGCATTTGTGAGTACGGATATTAGTGCTGCGGATGAGTTGATCGCTTTTGTCCGGGATGAGCGTCGAAGAGAATTGTGTTTCGAGAATCATCGTTGGTTTGATTTGCGTCGCTATGGAATGGAAGAGATAAAACATGTTTGGTATGATGCTTCCGGCAATTCTTCCGAGTATGTGTTGGAGAAAAATGATCCTGGTTTCACGCTTCAGCTTCCGAATGAAGCTTTTGAATATAATTCTGGTTTGGAGCAAAATGAACCGAGAAAATGATGTTTAAATGTTAATCGAATTGCGTTATGCTGATAAAACAATTATATAGGGTGTTGTTGCTGGCCTTGTTGGGCTTGGCTTCATGTACGGATGATGATGGAGTGGGGACCGTGCAAAGAGTAGATTTGCTTGATTTTGAATTTCCCCAAGGGAATGATCCATGGGATAGGGAGATTGAACAAATAGCTAAAGATTGGGGGATGTATATTATTTATAAAAATGTGGATAGTACGCATTTAAATCGGATGTGGACAACTCCAATTTATAACGATCCGATTTATGTTTGTACAACTCCTAGTAATGAGGAAATACAGATATATCTGGATTTAGTAAAAGAATGGTTGTTAGGAGGGATGGATAAGAATAAAGAAGAGGATCGGAGGTCATTACCCTATTATCTGTACTTGGTAAATGATTTTAATGATGGAAATCCTCGTTCGCAAACCTACCAAAAGAATCATATCCAATTTAAGAAAGATGGGTTGGATTATTGGAGTTTGAGTTTTACGAGTGATGAATTGGAGGCTGGTTTGACTTCAGAACAGATTCATGGGGTTGCGTGTACATTTAGTTATCCGGGGTTGAAAACACGTTTTGAAACAGGAGATTATGAGGTCGCACCAGGTTTTGCCGGGATGTCGGATTATGAGACCAAAATAGGGAGGCGTTATATTTCCTTTGAGCAATGGAAAGAAGAGAATCCTTATTTGCCGGAGTATTTCTATGCTGAAAACATATTAATTGATTTGTGTGATAAAGATCCGGATAATGCTTACAAACGTAGAGGTTTTGCTTCTCAATTAGGGGAAGATTTTAAACCGATAACCAATTTGAATGGAAGGCAAACTTATGGCGCTCCGACATGGATGCCTTGGATTACCCGGTTGTTTGAGAATGAATGGGGCTCTATCGTGTATGATGAAAATCCGGGGCCTGTTGCAGGAACCGTGGAAGAACGTGTGCGATTGGATTTTTTGAATATGATCCGAGTGGCAATGACTTACCCGGAAGAGGAAGTTCGGGAGATGTATCCTGTTGATGCCGAAGATCCATTGGATCAGGTAGGGAATCGGATTATTAATGACAAATATGATTTGGTCGTGGAATACATGAGAACAACTTATGGGATCAATTTGCAGAGATACGCTGAAATTCTGGATGAATAATTGAACAAGGGGACTGCAAGTTTCTGGCATTTCAGGACTGCCTTTTGAAATTAAGATGATTGTAAATAAATCACAGGATAAATTTGTATGAAACAAAGAAAAATTAGTTCTATTGCGATCTTTTTGATCGGGATGGGGATTATGGGATGTACTTCTTCTGAAGGATATAAAATACGAGGAACAATAGGAGATGTGCAAGAGGGAAAAGTTACTCTTGTTACTTATAACGGAAAAATGTGTGATACGTTGTCTGTGGCAGAGATTAAGGATGGGAAATTCGAGATGCAAGGGAGTGTTCCCGAATTGACGGTGGGAATCATGTCGGTTGAGGGGGTGTTTGCTCAGACCGTAATTTATTTAGAGGATAAGGAGTACGAGGTGAAATTGGATCCTGGTAATCTGGGATTCAGTGAAATTTCGGGTGGTGGTGACACGCAGCAACTTGCCAATAAATATTTGGCTATCGACATCAACCTGTCGAAAGCTGTCGCTCAGGTGCGGGATGAATATATGGTAGCAATCAGGAATCCTGAAAGTGAACATTTCCTGCAATTGAAAGGGTTTGTGGATTCTCTGCAGCAGGCTGCCGATGTGGAGAAAGAAGCGTTTCTGACTCAACATGCAGACTCCTATATCGCCCTATGTGAACTGGCCAATAGGGCCGAGAGGCTCCCTTTGGATGAATTGAAAAAACGATTCGGTCTGTTGTCCGCAGAGTTGCAGCAAAATGCTTTAGGGAAAGCGATAAATGAGCAAATATGTAAAAAGGAGGCTTTAGCCGCGGGACAGGTGGCTCCGGATTTTACCGTGCAGAATGCGGAGGGGAAATCTTTTACCTTATATTCGATTAAGGCTAAAATGAAGATTATTGATTTTTGGGCTTCGTGGTGTGCACCTTGTCGGGCACTTACTCCTCAGTTGAAAAAGCTCTATGAGGAGTTTCACGACCGGGGGCTTGAAATCGTGGGGATTTCTATGGATGATGACAAGGAAAAGTGGGTAAAAGCGATAGAAGAGGAGAATTTGGTCTGGATTCAAGGATCTAATTTGGAGGGGTTTAAGCGGGAAAACTCTTTGTGTCAACTGTATAATATCACCAACGGGATCCCTCATCTTGTGTTAATTGATGAGAATAATCGTATTATTACAGCAGGGGCGAAAGTGGAACCCTTGCGAAATGAAATCATGAAAATCTTTCAAAAATAATAGTGTATCTTATGAAGAAATTTATTGTTTATTTGTTCTTTCTTAATTTGTCGTGTGGTTTATTTGCCCAAAATGCAAATTATGAACAAGCAGAAAAAGCCAAGTCAAATAGGCTCCCTTGGAATAGTGATCAATTAACTCCATTTTTCACTCAGGGGAGCGATGATTTTTGGTTTCGGGAAGTGAAAGAGGGAGAAGAAAAATATTATTATGTGGATTTAAAGGCGAGAAAGGTAGAGAAGTTATGGGATCCGGTTTACTTGGCTGCTGAAATGGAAAAAGCCACGGGAAGGAAATATGATCCGAAGAAATTTGGTTTTTGGAAAATTTATTTCAACAAGGGAGGGGAAATACTCAATTGGATGGACGGAAATGTTATATTCGAATATAACCGGAAGACTAGAAAATTGAGTTACACGAAAAAGGAGATTAACCCTTCCGATATGATGCCTAGGAGGATGAGGTTTGATACCGGCATTTCACCTGATGGAAGGTATCAGGTTTTTGGTAAAGAGCATAATGCTTATATCCGGGACTTACAAGATTCTACCGTGGTGCAATTAACCTTTGATGGAATCCCCGGGTTTAGTTACACGGATGAGAGGGAGACGACAAAAGAAGTTCCTTTGGCACCTCTTTGGTTTGATGATTCTAAAAACTTTTGTCTGTTTCGTCAAGATTTACGTGGTTTGGGAGAGGTTTCTTACATAAATTGTTTGAAGGGACGGCCATTGGCTCAGAATTCACCAATAATTTTAGTCGGAGATTCTGTTGTGCTGTACAATGAAATAACGCTATATGACGTGAGCACAAAGACGCAAAAGAAAGTGAAAATTGATAAGTGGCAGGATCAGCAAATGAGGATACTTCATTCGGATACGAAAGCAAATAAACTCTATCTGGAACGTAGAAATAGGCGAAATACGATGTTGGACGTTTGTGAAGTAGATCTTTCGACCGGAGATGTAAAAGTCATTATTCATGAAGAAGGGGATCCGTATATCGGCATTGAATTAGCTTCGATCACGTTCTTAAATGATTATAAGGATATAATCTGGTGGTCAGAGCGTACGGGGCATGGACATCTTTACCATTACGACGGGGAAGGTAACTTGAAAAATGTTATAACCTCGGGTAACTGGACGGCAGGAAAAGTCGTCTCGATAGACGAGAAAAACCGGACGGTTTATTTTCAAGCGTATGGCGTTACTCCCGGGGAAAATCCCAGTTACGCGAAGATTTGTAAAGCTAACGTTGACGGGAAGGGAAAAATGGTTGTTCTCACTCCTGAAGAAGCAACGCATAATGTTATATTCTGCCCAAGTAAAAGGTTTATAATAGATGCTTTTTCACGTCCGGATCTTCCCTATCAATTTACGGTGAGGGATACTCGGCAGGGTGATCTGGTTTTTAAGTTGAGTGAACTGGACTTGAATGATATGTATAAACAAGGGTGGAAGATGCCTGAGACTTTTTCAGTGAAAGCTGCAGATGGAGAAACAGATTTGTATGGTGTCATGTGGAAACCTTTCGATTTTGATTCCACGAAACGATACCCGATTATTTCTTGTGTATACCCCGGGCCGCAGACGGATAATGTCCCATTAACATTTGAAGTGGGATCTACGAATGAGGCTTTGGCTCAGGTTGGCTTTATCGTTGTTGCTTTCAATCATCGGGGTGGACTCCCGCTCCGGGGACGAGAGTATCATTCCTTCGGTTACAATAGTATTCGTGATCATGCTTTGGCAGACGATAAATGTGGCTTGGAGCAGTTGATAGCTCGTCATTCTTTCATAGACGGTGATCGAGTGGGGATATACGGGCATTCCGGGGGAGGAATGATGTCTACCGCCGCGATTTGTACTTATCCCGATTTTTATAAAGCATGTGTATCATCGGCGGGAAATCATGATAATAATATTTACTCGCAATTTTTTGTCGAGAGTCATTATGCTATCGACGAGGAAGTGAAGGTGATAGAGGAGAAACTCGAAACGAAAGACGGGCGAGATTCCGTGATCATGCGTGAAAAAACGTTTTATTCCGTGAATTTGCCCACGAATATGGAGCTGGCTAAAAATCTGAAAGGCCATTTAATGCTTATTGTCGGCGGTATGGATGGGAATGTTCATCCGGTGCAAACGATTCGCATGGTGGATGCTTTCATTAATCATGGTAAAGATGTGGAGTTCGTGTTGTTGCCACGCGGGCGGCACACGTATGATGGGGTTTCTGCCTGGTATTTTGAGAATAAGTTGCGTTCGCATTTTGCAAAATATTTGTTGGGGGATTTTAAGTCTTCCGGTTTTTATGATATTGAAATAAATGAGTATGAACAAATAATAAAATGATCAGTTATGAAAATTATTGTATGGTGCTTGTGTATGTTGTTTTCTATCCACGCTTTTGCTGATGGAGAAGAAGGGGCAAAAGTTGGAGATCAGTCTCCCGACTTTGAATATGAAGATAAAGATGGGAAAATCTATTCTTTAAAGGATTTTAGAGGGAAATACGTTTTGATTGATTTTTGGGCGACTTATTGCGCTCCCTGTAAAAAGGAGATTCCTTATCTGGAGAAGATTCAAGAGAAATTTAAAAAGAAGAATATCTTTTTTGTTAGTATCGCGATAGATCTCAATAAGAAGGAGTGGATTCAGTTTTTAGAACAAAATCCTTTAAAGGGTACTCAATTGGTGTTCGACCGGAAGTGGCTCTCTTTTGTACATTATTATCAGGTTACCACGATTCCTCGTTATATTTTGTTGGATAAAGAGGGTAAAGTGGTTCATTTGGATATGCCTCGTCCTTCGAATCCGGAGTTCGAGAAAATTCTGAAATCATTAAAGGGATTGTAATATTTACGTGAGATGGTTTTCCGAATTGGCTTTATATGTTTTCGCAAACAGGAAAATTTTGTATTCCCCGTGATTTATATCCGCAAAGTTTGCGTTTCTAGTGAGAACTAGGAGAAAAAGAATGGAAATGTAATAGAGAAACTACCTTTTTCTCGAAGATCATTCGAAGCTTACACGTGGCTTAGTCATCCCGTTATGGATGATCAACGTTTGAGCTTCGAATGAGCTCTGAGTAAGGGGTAGTATTTGGAACTTATTTGTCCTTTATTTGGAATATATTTGTGTATAAATCCTAGGTTAGATGTTCTTTTTATTTTACCATTATTTGCTGGGTAACTTACTCCCATTTGTTTGGAGGCTAATAAATAATTTGCAATAAAGGACACGATTTGTATGTCAATGCAAATTATTTATATCTTTCGCTTGAAGATAATCTGCTGAATATAAGGATGTAGATAAGACAAAATTATATTATATATATGTTTTTCATTACGGCTAAATTTGTTGGGTTGACTTGCGCGGTCACTTGCTCTTTGACTTGCACGGTAATAACGGATTAGTGTTCAAGAAAAGTATTTATTGGTTTAAAATAGAGAAAGATGACGGCATATCCAAACTTTTTTCTATCTTTGTAACCGCCGTAACTGTTACGGAAATAACAAAGATAAAAACATGAAGTTTTATAATAGAACAAGTGAATTGGCAGAGTTGCAACGAATACAAACTTTATCCTTCAGCGACTATTCTCGTCTGACAGTAGTAACCGGAAGAAGAAGGATTGGTAAGACTAGCCTTATTATGAAGTCAGTTGAAGGCTTATCGACTGTCTATCTGTTTGTTGGTCGTAAAAGCGAAGCAACGCTTTGCTCCGAATTTATTCCTATTATCAGTCAATCGCTTGATACTTTTATTCCTGCTGAAATACGCACCTTTCGGTCTTTGTTCCAATATCTAATGGAGTTGGCTTCGCGGAAACCGTTCAATCTTGTTATAGATGAATTTCAGGAGTTCTACAACATCAACGAATCGGTGTATAGCGATATGCAGAATATATGGGACACCTATCGAAAGAAATCAAAAATGCATTTGATTGTATCCGGCTCTATTTATTCATTGATGCAGAAAATATTCCAGAACAATAAAGAGCCTCTATTCGGCAGAGCAGACAATATCATCAAATTATCGGCTTTTGATTTAAACACGCTGAAAGAAATTATGCGTGATTACAATCCAAGTTACACCAATGATGACTTACTTGCGCTCTATACCTTTACAGGTGGAGTTCCTAAGTATGTTGAGTTGTTTTGCGACAACATCACATTGAACATAGACGAGATGATTTCATTTATGGTTCGGGAAAACTCTCCTTTTACCGATGAAGGGAAAAACCTGTTGATAGAAGAGTTTGGGAAAAACTATGCCACCTATTTCTCTATCCTGAGTGCCATTTCGGGCGGTGTCAATACACAACCCGAAATAGAAACTGCATTAGGGGATAAAAGCATAGGTGGTCAAATCAAACGACTGATTGAAGATTACAACATTATTGTTCGTCAACGCCCAATATTGGCAAAAGAGGGAAGTCAAGCTGTTCGATATGAGATACAGGACAACTTTATTCGTTTTTGGTTCAATTATTTCGACCGTTATCGCTCCTTGATAGAGATAAAGAACTTTATTGGTTTGCAGGCTATCATCAAATCCGACTATCCGACTTACTCAGGTATCATGTTGGAACGATATTTCAAACAACAGTTTGCTGAAAGTTTCCAGTACAGAGCCATTGGTTCATGGTGGGAACCTAAAGGTAATCAGAACGAAATTGATATTGTTGCTCTGAAATTGGAGAAAAATCAAGCAGTAGCAGCAGAAGTAAAGCGACAAAAGAAGAACTTCAAGCCAGAGTTATTGGCAGCAAAAGTAGAGCATCTTAAAAATAAGTTATTGCCAAAATATCAGATTGATAGGGTTTGCCTATCGTTGGAGGATATGTAGTGGTTATTGTGAACTCGTTTTATAAGTGAATACAATCTTATTTTGAAATATTTGAGGTATCGGCTTCTCTTGGAATCTGAAGTTTCCTTTGCTTATATATGTGTATGCTAACATTTAATCGTAAATATATACTTTGATGTTGAAACGAATAAGAAACGTTTTTCTTATCGGGTTTCAAATATAGGTTTTTAATCTCAAAAGAGGGATTTTGGAATTCTGAATTAAAAAAAGGCGTTCGTTTTTAAGTTAATAGCTTTTATTGCGGGTATTTAGTCACGACCCATCTGCCTGTCCGATCGGAGCCTTCTCTTTTAATTATTCCCTTTTTGGTTAGTTGAGATAAGTGGTGTTTTATACTTCCCTCGGTACTGTTTAACAGATAAATCAATTCCCTTCTTGTAATAGTTGGATTTGCTTTGATTGCATCAATTATTTGCTGTTGGGTTGTGCTGGTTTTCTGGATGTTTTTTGGATGTTTTTTGAGTGTCTGTTCCAAAGCCTTCCTCAAAGTATTTTTTCGATACATTTTCGACCACCCTAAAAGTAGTATGGAGAGAGAAATCAAACATTGCTTCTCCATCACCATTTTCCTGTAATTCTTTTTGAACTCGATAGACACCTCTACTAAAAAGGATTGACGTACCCCAATACCTTCATCGCTTCTGCAATGAACGGATTTCTATAATCACTTACATTTGGAAAGTTTATCGGGCTAACTTTACCATATAGCCCTCCCGGATTTTGTATTTCAATACGATCGTCATATTCATAAAATTGAATTGGTGCATTTGAATCGTAATTGCGGTGCATAATTGCATTCATCAAAAGTTTACGAGTTGCCCAGTAAGGATATTGGGAAACAATTTCTTCCCGTAAAACACTTACCGGGATTGGGCGTTTAATGGATACGCTTGTTTCAATAAAAGTATCTATCTTGGGCAAGGATTTACATAAATTCCCATCAAATTTGAATTTATGGATGATATCGCCTGCTCTGTCTTTTCCTTTGAATCGTATGTATTGGATATAAGAACCATGCACGTATCTTTCCGGGTTATTTCCAAAAAGGATAATGGCACCGATGGTCGGACAGTTGTATCTCAAATCGAAAAATCCTAGAGAGGCAAGTTGTTCTTCAATAGAGCGTTTATCTTCCGTTAATATATCTTCCGCTACTGCTTTGGATAAAAATTCTTTCTTGATTAGTGATGTATCTAAGTCTTGTAATGAAGTCCCAAGGCATGTTTTGGTATCAAAAGTACGGACATTTGAAAGTCTTCTTTCTGTCAACACTTTTTCTTTTGCTTCTGAAACTAAACTTTTTCCAGGTCCAACTCGAACCCAAACACGTCCTCTGTAGTGAACCGGAGGAAATTCAGATGAGTACACTTCAGCAACAAGCAAATCTCCTCCTTCAAAAGTGAACTTCTCAACTGTTATAAGCGGTTGAGGGAGTATATTCCCGTCCGTACGGATATTGGCTATCTTTATTGGTGATGTCGGTTGACCTGCATGAAATTTCTCATTCAAGAATGAATTTATTATTCAAAAATACTATAAATTTCTGATAAGGAGAAAGCTTTATTCAAAAAATCTTGTGGTGTATAAAATATGTCATACTTGGGCTATTGGAAGATTGAAAGTAAAGTGCAGTAAAAAATGAATGATGTTTTCGTGTGAAATCTTTGACGGTACATGCTTAATTATAAAGATAATCTAACCTGAGTGTTACCTATTAATTTACTAATAGCTTACTTGAATGGAGGGGGCTTGGATATTTGGTCTTATAGCCTAAGGCTATATGCTAAATCGAATAGTTGATTTTTTATTTTGTTTCTATTATGCTACAAATATAATGCATTGGGGAAATAAAATATAGAAATAAACAAGTGTCCTATTGTACTGTTTCCCTATTTATACAGATAAAATGGATACTGAAGATGATGAGAAAATATGCGAATATTCGTTTTATACCGATGATTTATGATAGTTTATTGGGATGAGCAGAGTGCTTGGATAAATAAGAAGAATGATCATGAGTTGTTATGACGAACTAAATTTTGCGACTAGCAGTTACAGAGTGGTATGTTTACAACATGAACTAGAAGATGTGTATTGTGCGATGCAATTGTGCAAAGAAAAAGGTTGTGTGTTTGACTAAAATTAGATCTTTATTGCATGAATGCAGATGAAAAAAGTCGCATTGGTGAGTTGACTCTACGATCTAAAGAATTAACTTTTAAACATTAGCTAATTCCTAAAAAAGCATTAGATTTGCAAGTTAAATATATAAATGGAATATGAGATTTTCGGGACATGAAACGTTTATTTGTAAGCAGTTTTGGCTTAAAAAAGGCTATGATTTCTTAATTGCTGGAAATAGATTCGGGAATGAAAATGCTGTTGTCGAGTTAGGTGTAGGGAAGAATATGGTGTCTGCTATTGGTTATTGGATGAAAGCTTTTGGCTTATGCAATGATAAATGGGAGTTATCAGAATTATCTCATTACATTTTTAATAATGAAGGGAAAGATTCTTATCTTGAAAATATCGGTACTATTTGGTTGCTTCATTATTTACTTGTAAAAGAAAATTACGCATCTATTTATAGTCTATTCTTTAATAAATTCAGAAGGGGACGCGTTGAATTTACATCGAAACAATTGGAAAAATATATCGAATCTATTGTCAAAGAAGATAATTCATATAATGTAAATACTGTGACAACTGATATAATGGTATTGTTGCGTATGTATCAAAAAACAGATAATACGGAAGGGCGAATCGAATTAGAAGATATGTATTCAGGTATTTTCAATGATCTACAATTTATGTCTAAATTGCGAACTGAAAAGTATGGAGAAAAAGGACTAGTTGATTGGTTCCGAATTTCCAATGAGGATAAGCATAGTTTACCTGCCGAAATAGTTTTATTTTCTATACTTGACAATTATCCTGGTATGGAAACGATTAGTTTTAAAGAATTGGAAATTGGGGTTAATTCACCTGGCATTGTTTTTGCCCTGAATAGAGATGCGTTATATTCTAAAATAGAACAAATTACAGCGAAATATAAAGATGTAGTCTTTTCAAGCAATGCGGGTGTTCAGGTGATACAATTCAAATCAGTCTTTAACAAATGGGAAATACTTGATGATTACTATGCCGAAAATTAAATATTACTATTCCCCGTCAATAAATATTGTTCGAGATTTAAATAAAAATCTCGAATATATTCCTACGCCTAATGCAAAACAGGTTTATACACATATTGCAAAAAATTATGCGACAGGGACACATTCTTTTAATATTGTAGGATCTTATGGTACAGGAAAATCTTCTTTTCTACTAGCGTTAGAGCATCATTTGAATGGAGAAAAAGAATATTTTAATCCACTGAATGGCAGTTTTAAAAGCGTGAAAGGATTTGAGTTTTTACCCATTGTTGGAGAAGCTACTTCTTTGCTAAATTACTTTGCCACGGAGTTTGGATTAAAAAATAAAGATTATAGTGCACGAGATATACTCGAGCAGATCGAGACTACTTATATTGAAATTAGTAAATTAGGGAAAGGATGGTTTATAGCTATTGATGAATTTGGAAAATTTCTTGAATATGCTGCTAATAATAGCCCTGAAAAAGAATTATACTTTATACAACAATTGGCAGAATTAGCTAATGATGATTCTAAAAACATACTTTTTGTAACAACACTTCATCAAGGATTTAATGATTATGCTGTAAGTCTATCTAAAACACAACGAAATGAATGGGATAAAGTTAAAGGGCGATTAAAAGAAATAACTTTTAATGAACCAGTAGAACAATTGTTGCTACTAGCTGCAGAACGAATTTCTTCAAGACAAGGGAAAATAAAGAAAAGTTCTACGTTTGATCAGCTTTTTGATAGCATAGCAAGGTCAAAAACATTTCCCCTTAATGACTATTTTAATAAGTCAATAGCTGAAAAACTTCTTCCTTTTGATATTTTGTCAGCATCTATTTTAACCTCTGCATTGCAACGGTATGGGCAAAATGAACGTTCGCTATTTCAATTTGTCGATTCGAATGATTATCTCGGATTAGAAGACTTTGATACTAAAACGAATCCATTTTACAATATTAGTTGTGTGTATGATTACTTGATGTACAACTATTATTCTACTCTTACAACGAAGCATAATCAGGATTATAGTAAGTGGGTGACTATTCGTAATTCTATTGAACGTCTTGAAGGAGAATTAGAAGATTATGTGAATGAGGGGACGAAACTTTTGAAGACAATAGGATTATTAAATATATTTGCTCCTTATTCAGGTTTTATTGATAAGGATTTTTTAACTGATTATTCAAAATTTAGTCTCGGTCTTGATAATGCTGAAGAAGTTATTGATAAACTTTCTCAATTTAAGATAATCAGTTTTACTAAATATGACAAGCGCTATAAGTTGCTTGGAGGAACGGATTTGGATATAGACCAGGCTATAGCAGATGCGGTGATTGACGATATTGCTGATATTGTTCCATATCTGAATAAATATTTTGATTTTCCATATATACAAGCAAAAGAGCACTTTTACAGAACAGGTTGTCCTCGTTTTTTTCAGTTTAAAATATCCGAAAGGCCATATGATGGGATTGTCGAGGATGTTGATGGGATTATCAATCTTGTGTTTTCCGAAAAAGGTATGAAAGATAACTCTGTTTGGGAGTTGTTGAGTTTTAATGAGCCTATTTTGTATTGTTTGTATGGTAATACTCGGGAAATTCGGAATACATTGGTTGAATTAGAACGGATACAGTATGTGAAACGGCAATATCCGAATGATAAGGTCGCACAGAAAGAAATAGACAAAATGCTTGTTCGTTATATGAAAATTCTAAATGAACTTGTATTTGAAGGGCTTTATGATGGCAATAAAGTCACATGGTTATTTAATGGAGAGACTGTCTGTATTCAAAGCCATAAATTATTAAATCGGCAATTATCTACCATATGTGACTGGGCTTATCCCGCAACACCTGTTTTTCGTAATGAAATGGTTAATAAGGGTAAACTCTCGGGAGCGATGCAACCTGCACGAAGAAATTTGATCAAGGCTCTTGTATCTAATTTTGATAAACCAAATTTAGGATTTTCGGATGATAAGTTCCCCCCTGAAAAAACGATCTATTTGTCTTTGTTACAAAACACGGGAATTCATAATGGATATACTTTAGGAAGACCTGCAGATGGAAGTTTTAATGCTTTATGGAATGAATGTATTCGATTTTTGGATGATGCTAAGGCAACAAGAATGAGCGTGCATGTTTTAGTTGAACGTCTTAAAAAGAAGCCCTTTCGGTTGAAGCAAGGATTTATAGATTTTTGGCTACCTATTTTTCTTTTTATTTGTCGAGACGATTATGCCTTATTTGATGAAAAAGGTTATATACCCGATATAGATGATGAAACACTTGTGCTCGTGAGTCGTCAACCTGATACATTTGAGATAAAATCGTTTGATATTTCTGGTATAAAATTGGATTTATTCAATTCGTATAGGTCTTTTCTGAATATAGGAGAAACAGATACGGTTACTAATGATAGTTTAATAGAACTGATAAAGCCCTTTTTGGTATTTTATGCGCAATTGCCAGAATACGGAAAAAAGACGAAACGTATATCTAAACGGGCTATCATATTGAGAGATGCAATAGCATTATCAAAAGAGCCCGAAAAAACATTTTTTGAAGATTTCCCTAAGGCAATGGGTATCTCATTGGAGAAAATTGCAAAGAATCCGGAACTCGTAAAAGATTATATTGGAAATCTTCAAATTTTAATAAGGGAAATACGGACTGCTTATGAAGAATTGGTCAATAGAATTGAAAACTTCATACAATTAGAATTTATAGGAAAAGAAGTTCCATTTGTAGAGTATAAAGGGATACTACAACAGCGATTCAAAAAGCTGAAAAAACATTTGCTCTTGCCTAAACAGAAAGTGTTTTATCAACGTTTAATGTCTGAACTAGATGTTCGTAACACATGGATTAGTTCAATTTGTCAGGTGTTAATAGGAAAACCTCTTGATGCAATCTCGGACGATGATGAAAAAATTTTATATGAAAACTTCCGGGATGTGATAAATGAATTGGATAATCTTTGTAACTTAGCAAAGTCGGACGTTAATTTTGATACAGAGGAAGTTTTTAAATTGGAGGTTACTTCTTTTATGAAGGGACTACAGAAGCATACAATACGTTATCCTAAAGGAAAGACGAAAGAGGTAAAAGAATTAGAAGCCGATATAAAAAGCAGATTGAGTAATGATAGAAATGTCAATATTGCTTTATTATTGGATTTATTACAGAATGAAATTGATGGAAAATAATAACAAGAAAGTCAGGCATGTTCTCGGAATATCAGGCGGGAAAGATAGTGCTGCGTTGGCAATTTATCTTAATAACAATTATCCTGACTTGAATATAGAATACTATTTCTGTGATACTGGAAAGGAATTACAGGAAACTCTTGATTTGGTTAATAGAATTGAAAATTATTTAGGAAAGGAGATAAAACGCCTAAAAGCTACTAATAATTCTCATTTCGAACCATTTGATTATTGTCTGAAATCTGTTGGAAATTTTTTGCCTTCGGTCCAAGCTCGCTGGTGTACACAAAAACTTAAATTGGAACCGTTTGAAAAATTCATTGGTGATGATTTAGCTATTTCTTATGTGGGGATTCGGGGTGATGAGGATAGAGAGGGGTATATATCTACAAAACCAAATATTCAATCAATATTCCCTTTTCGTAAGAATATCTGGAGTATTGAAATATTATCTAACTTTTTCAAAAATGATAATATTGACTTACAATTAAATTTATACCAAGGTATTGCAAATGAAGTTATTTATCTAAGGGCGAAAGAGGTCTTGGAGATACCGAAAGACAATAAGTTTACATTATCAAAGAAGTTAAATGCTTTGTTGGATATTGATGCTAGTACTTTTAATAAAGTGGTATTTGCTTTTCTTAAAGATAAGAATTATCCAATTTCATGTTTAGAGAGTTTCTCGTTGCTTGATCATGAAGATAATTTGAATCGTGATGATATTTTCAAGTTATTGCGAGAAAGCGGAGTTGGTGTTCCAGCATATTATGAGAAGATTCCATTCATTGTGGATGGACAAACAGGAGAATATGCTCGTAGTCGTTCTGGATGTTATTTTTGTTTTTTTCAGCAACGTATTGAATGGATTTGGTTATATGAGCAGCATCCGGATTTATTCAAAAAAGCGATGGAATACGAAAAAGATGGCTATACATGGATTCAGGGCGAACGTCTTGAAGACCTTATTAAACCTGAACGTCTTCGACAGATTAAATTAGATGCGATTAAACGTAGTGAAAAAAATACTGGAACTCGGAAATCTCCTTATCTAGTGGATATGTTGATTGATGCGGAAAATATGGTATGTGCTAATTGTTTTATATAGTATTTATTTGTTGCATATGACAGAAGAAGAGAATATCAGAAAAGTTGGGTTTACTGTTGATGCTGGTTTAATTCAACGGCTTGGTTACGAGCTGGTAGGTCGTGCAGAAACGGCTGTTTCTGAACTTATCAAAAATGCTTATGATGCTGATGCAACAGTTGTAGATGTTAATTTTATTGATTCGAATGTAAAAGGAGGCACATTAATTGTTTCTGATAATGGTGTTGGAATGACAGAAGACCAATTAATAAATGGTTTTATGCGAATTTCTTCGGCGGACAAAATACATAATCCAGTATCGGGAAAATTTAGACGTACTAAAGCAGGTAAAAAGGGTATTGGGCGCTTTGCTACTCAACGACTTGGGGAACAATTAATAATTGTGACACAAACAAGAGATTCTGACAAAGCATTACAAATCATTATTAATTGGAATGAATATAGTATAGATAGAGAGTTAAGTTCAATAACCTTTCCTATTGAAGAAATTGATAAGGAAAAAGAAGAAGGTACAACTTTAATAATTAAAAATTTGCGAGATGGTTGGACTTACGCTTCAATAAGAAGAGTATATAGATATGTTATAGATCTTTTTCAGCCAGACTATCTTTCTGATCGAAGTAAAAATTATAATTCCGCTATTCAAAGTGAAGAATCATTCAAAGCTAATTTTTATCAAAATATTGGCAATGAAATTATTCCTATTTTGAATGAAAAAGTTTCTATTTTTGATAAATCATTAGCTGTTTTTGAAGGATATATTGATAGTACTCATAATGGGATTATTACGATAAAAAGTGATAGTTTGGGAATAAGTGATATTATTGAAATAGAATACTCGAAAGATGTTAGAAAATATACAGAATTAAAGGATGTATATTTTAAGATACATTATTTTATTTACGACCGTCCTGCTTATTATAGAGGGAAAATAACAAATCAAGAATTAAATAGTATAAATCAAGCAGCTGCAAATGCAAGTGGTGTTCGACTTTATAGAAACGGATTTCGTGTTTTGCCGTATGGAGAATCAACTGATGATTGGACAAAAATTGACAGGAGATGGTCAAGTGAATCTGGTCTAACAAACGTACCTTTAAATAACAAAAATCTTTTCGGGTTTGTGGAAATTACAGATCCGGAAGGAATAATCTTTGAGGAAACGGCGAGTAGAGAAGGATTGATTGAGAATGAAGCATTTCGACAACTCTCTGATTTTGTAAATAAGTCTCTTATTGCTGCAAGACGAAGAATAAGTGTCGGAATAACATCCTTTAAAGAAGAACAAAAAAAATGAAGATGATTTTACTCAAAAAACAAATAGGGAAGAATTATCTACAAATGAAAAACTTCAAACGCTAAAAGACATTTTTGATGATGATTCTGAGAAATATGATGCTGATAATCAGCAAGAATCAAAAGAAGAAAAGAGAGAAAGGCAACGAGAAGAGGGGAAAAAAATAGTAGAAGAGCTTCGTAAAGAATTAGAAGAAGCTAGTATGCTACGCGTTTTGGCAGGTTTGGGGCTTAGTATAGGGGAATTTACTCATGAAATAAAACAATTTCAACCAGCAGTCTATGGGCATGTAAATAAGTTACAAAAACAAAACTTATCAGATGAAGGAGAAATGGAACTAAAAAGACTAGAAAAGAATTTTGATAGTCTTTTTGCATATACTGGATATTTTAGTGCCACAGTTTCGCAAAATATCAATAGAGAAACAGAGCCAGTTGATATACTTATCGTGCTTGATAACTTTGAGCAGACAATTTTAAACGATTTGGAGAGAAATCGAATTAAATTTGAAACAGATCCTTGGGATTTCAATGTAAAAACAGTACCAATGCATCGGTCTGAATGGAGTTCTATTTTATTCAATCTTTATACAAATGCAAAAAAAGCCATTAAACGTGCAAAATCAGAAGGTCGAATTCTTGTTGAAGTCGGTATAGATAGAGAAAATACATTTATAAATTTTCATGATAATGGCGATGGCATTCCCAAGGAGAATCAGCATAGAATATTTAATGCATTTTTCACTACTTCCACACCTGCAAGTTTTGATGCTCCTAGAGATGAACAAATGGTTGGTACAGGACTTGGACTTAAAATAGTAAGAGATATTATAATTTCATATAAAGGAAATATATGTCTTACCAATCCCAAAGATGGATATGCGACTTGTTTTAGAATAGAAATTCCTAGCTTAAAAGAATAATTAAGGATATATGGCAACAACATTTTTATATATCGATGATGATAAGTTAAAAGATGCCGCTGAAAAAGTTCAAGGATTTGAACAAACGGGTCTCAGAGTGCTAACGAATCAGCATAAAGGAACTTGGGAAAATCAAATGAAATTCATCAAAGAGAATGAAGCTATTTTAGATGGGTTATTGTTAGATTTGAGGTTAGATGATTTCCCTAATGAAGACGGAGAAAGGGCTGACTTTAGAGGTACTTCACTAGCTCAAGAAATTAGGACTCGACAAAAAGAAGGAGAATTTAAGTCTTTCCCTATTATTTTATTTTCTGGCAATGATAAACTTGAAAAATCTCTTGAGAAGTCAGGAAAAGATTTATTTGATATTTGTATTGATAAGGGGCAGATTAATGCAAAATCGTATGATGTTTTGAGCCCGCAGCTTTTGGCTCTTGCTGAAGGGTATAAAACAATTACTCAATCAGCATTGAATTTATCTAGTATATTGGATACTAACATTGATTTTGTCGATGAAAGATTCATTTCAGAACTAAATGATTTAGCAAATAATCCCACGCATGTGATTGCAGGTTTTTTGATTAATGATTTGATCGGGAAACAGGGGGTGTTGGTTGATGAGCAAATATTGGCAGCGAGGTTAGGGATAGATATATTGAAATCTCCTGAGTGGGAAAAGGTGATAAGTTCTTTATCTCCCTCAAAATATACAGGCGTTTTTAGTGATGGATGGCATCGTTGGTGGATGACATCAGTTAATGAATGGTGGCGAAAAGTTATTAAGGCGGAAAAATACCTTCGTTCTACACCTGCTTCAATCAGAGTTGATTTAATAAAAAAAGGATTAGGAATAGAAAAACTTTGTACTGCAGAAAAGATCGCAAAAGCAGATAGTGAAGAATTTTGGACACTCTGTAAAGGTTATAATCGTCCGTTGGATCCCGTTGATGGTTTAATGATTGATGGACAAGAAAATTTGTATCCGTGGCAAGATGTCGAATATGTTTCTATAGATGCTGCGTTAAAACGTAAAAATAATAATGTTTGGAAAAAAGTTGCTAAATTAGAAGAAGAAAGATTAATAGAACTGGAGCGGCAATTTAGGAAAAATAGATAGTTATGAGTAAAGGAACTATTGTGAGTGCTTTAAACTTCTTGTCTAAAGAATTAAAGAAGGCAAAATTATGTAATGATACAAAGCCTATTGATAATGCTGTTAATGATTTGAATAGTCGTAAAGATAAGGCTGGGTATTGGGGATATAATTTGCAGAAATTAATATTTAGCAATATCAGTACGCCCCGAGGTACGATGCCTAATAATGTGAGTTCGATACAAATAGTTTTGAATGTTGAAATTCATGAGCAGGTTTTAAAAGATGGAGAAATTCTTAATCCTGTAGTAATAGATAAAAGGAGAGGGTTTGAGAAAAATTATAATTTTTCAATTGAAATCTCTGGATTTTCAGAGCAGAAAAAAGTTTTATCTCATTGGCATTTAGATTTTGATAGCAATGCTGATAATGAATATATGCATCCTGATTTTCATTTAACATTTGGAGGGAATGCGATGAAATCTGAGGGAGAGAATGAAAATCAGGTTTTTGGTAAGGTTTTGATTGTACCTTCTCCTAGATTACCTCATCCTCCTATGGATGCTGTTTTAGGTATAGATTTTATCATAAAAAATTTTGTACAAAAGGATATTGCTAATAATATAATTAATAATTCACAATATAGGAAAGCCGTTGAGAGCTCTCAAAGGCGCTTGTGGCGTCCTTATATACTTGCGGTAGCGAGTCATTGGTGTAAGTTTAATGGTTGTAATTTGAAAGCAGATATGATGTTGAGTAAAAAATACTATCCAGCTTTAGAAAATTAATGGAGCCTCTATATGGGTTTATGTAACTTGTCGTCGAGTATTAAGAATAGGTACTTATTTGAGGGTACTTATTTGGTTAGGTATTTGTATAGAGAATGTAATTTAAACTGTGTCAACAAAGAAATAAATAATTAATTTTGCTAACACAGTTTTTATATGAAAGAAGAGTTTGATTTTAGAGGTCTCAAGTACAAGGCTCTAGTGCAACTAAAATCTGGTAAGTCCTTGTTGGGCAAAGATGGTGCGTTTGCTTCGTTGTTGGAAAGTATATTAAATGCGGCTCTCGAGGGTGAAATGGATGTTCATCTTACGGCAGAAGAGCGAGAAACGAGTAATTGTCGTAATGGTAAAATGCCAAAACAAATACAAACACCTTTAGGCGAAGTCTTGATCTGTACGCCTCGTGATCGTAACTTGTCCTTCGATCTCCAGTTCATTAAAAAGCGAGAGATAATACTAGCCGAGGGAATGGTCGATCGCATCATCGGTTTATACGCTTGGGTAATAGCACTAGAGATATAAGTGACTGGATGGAAGAAAATTTAGGCAACAGAGTATTGGCGGAAATGATCAGTTCTATAAGGGATCGTATTCTTCCAGAGAGCAAAGCTTGGAAATCAAAGATCCTTGATCCTGTGTACCCAATAGTCTAGTTGGACGCCATTCATTACAAAGTCATGGATGAAAGAGGTTATGCGTTGCCTCGTGCTATTTACAAAGTGTTGGGTATAAACAAGGATGGTCACAAAGAATTACAGGAAATGTACATCTCTAAAAACGAGGGAGCAAACTTTTGGCTGAGAGTTCTCTCCGATTTACAAAACCGTGGAGTACAAGATATATTAATCGCTTGCGTAGACGGTCTAAAGGTTTTTCCAGAGGCGATAACGAGTGTTTATCCTGACGCTATAATCCAACTATGTATAGTGCATCAAATACGCAATTTAATCAAGCACGTGGGCAGTAAACACCAGGAAGAATTTCAGCTCAAAAGAGTTTATCAAGTTGTAAACAAAGAATCAGCTGAAAAAGAACTTGTTAAACTAGATGATAAATAGGTGAACAATACCCTGTTGTCATTAAATCATGGCAAGACAATAGGATGAAATTAACGGAATATTTTCAATTTACTACTGTTATCAGAAAGTTCATATACACGGCTAATACCGTGAATGGGTATCATCGACAAATTCAAAAAGTTACAAAAAAAGGCGTGTTCCCGTATGACACTGCCCTTGAAAATTAGTTTATCTGGCTTATCGCGACATTAGGAAAAATAGACCATACCAAAACCTAAGTGGACCACTATTACTCAACAACTAGCAATTAAATTTGGAGAAAGGTTTAAATCGTGGTAATTTTACGCTTGTCGGGACGGGTGGTCCTGCCCCTTGGCGTTGGCTGCTCCCCGACCGTTGAATCAAAAAGTGACACTGTCCATAAAATTGTGTAAATGCAAATTCAGGTTCGGGTTTTAGTCTAGTGCTAAATCCCGATTCTGTTTTCAAAGATAGTTAAAAATTAGTTCATCACCAAGCCCCAATTCCGAATAGGCATCGTCCACTTTTTCTCGATTTCCTGCAATGCCAGCCAAACCGCCTTTCTGAGAGTATCGTCGGTAGGAAACGACATTTTCGTTTTGGTGTATTTACGAATTTTGCCATTGAGATTTTCGATAAGTTTGGTTGTGTAAATAATCGTGCATATTTTGACTGGAAAATCAAAAAAGGTGGTCAAATCGTTCCAGTTGTGGTGCCAGCTCTGCACTGCATGGCGATACTTCGAGCCCCACTTCTGCTTGAAGTATCGCCATGTAGTCTATTCACGGAGGTATATATGTCTTTCATATCTGCCGTGGACTCCTCCATATCTTTCCACACTACGCATTTACACGAGTTGTGTATCTGGTGCACCACGCAGATATGCGTGGTAGATCGTGGGAAAACACTCTTGATGGTCTCTGTAAAGCCGTTTAGGTTCCATGACTGTAACGAGAATATCTTCAACTTCACGAGCCTTGAGGTCTGTTAGCACGCTCATCCTGAATGAAAAACTTTCAGTTTTGCCAATCCACATCCCTAAGACATCCTTGTAACCCCTGTTGTTAAACCCTACACATAAGTAGACTGTCTTGTTGATAATCTTACCTGCCCCACGAACCTTAAAGACTATACCGTTTATTTAAACAATAATATGAATCCTATCCAGAGATGATTCTGCCACTCTAGTGTTGCTTGTGTTCCACGATTAGTTCCAAATTGCTTTTGCGATTTCAGGAAATATGAATAATACTTTCGCCATGCTCGGTCTGGATCTTCTTTGGGTAACTCCTATTATGTGAGTTGCCACTGTTGTTGCCATTTGGCGAATGTTTCTCGTAACCCCAATGAGCGTCCATCTCTCCTTGAAGCATCTGCTCCAAAACTTGAGCGTGGAGATCTTTGAGGAATTTACTTACATCCTGCTCTGCCTTAAACTGATTCAAAAATTCTTTGCTTAGCATCCCAGAAGGAACTACCTGATGCTTGTCTCGCTTTGCCATAATACTCTCATAATTTTAATCTTTTAAAGGCAAAAAATAACTCGAATCCAGAGATCCGAGTTAGTATTTAAACAAAATTTTAGACAGTGTCTATGCTATAAAATATTATTTTCTTCTTCTTGAAAATCTAAATCAAAAATTCTTGCTTTTACATTTTCTATATTAAATCTTGGTGGAGTCGGCTTAAATTCCTTGTCTTCTTTTTGTAAATTATATTCTTTTAATTGGAATTCTCTCAACTTATCAATATTAATATATTCAACTAATACTATAGAGTTTAATCCTCCTTTGGCTGTTACTATGTTTTTGGTTTCGGATTTAGTTGGTTGAATGATTTTAGAATCTCCATAATGAGACGTATTTACTTGTATAAAGAAACAATGAAGATCTCTAACCCATGTACTCCCAATATCTGCAAAGTAGTTTGTGTCCTTATTTAATTCTGTTGCTATAATAAAATCGACTTTTGATTTAAACAATGCTCTATCGGAGATGTCTGCTAATTCAAAACAATTGTAAACAGAAAAATAAGATTTTCTCCAATGAAATAGATCATAGAATGACTTAGAATTTTCTGTTGGAATTTTTAAACGATATCCTCGTAATAATTCTTTTTCATCAGGTGAGTAATGATTTTTTACTCTTAATCGGATAATGCTTGTTGTAAACGTGTCTCGTCTTATCGGTAATATTGTTGCTACACAATTAAAGACATAAGAATGTTTGTTGATATAATATTCTAATCCTGCAATTATTGCGATATTTTTAGTTTGACTTTGATACGCTAAGAGATCGAGCCATTCAAATGGAATTGATAACTCTGGAAGAACAAGAATTTCGCATTTCTCTTTAACGGCATTATTGATTATGTTGAAAAGTGTTTTTCGTCTTTCTTTCGATAAATTGGGATTGGCACAAATGGAAGAAAAAATATCATTATCGTGAACTTTGATATTAACTATACCTATTTTTTTGTTGGCTGAAGTTTTTGATATATAATTCTTGTCTTCAATTGTTTTAAAAGTACATATTCTTTCTTTAGGCATTTTGTTATAAAGAGGCTGTTGCTTTTTTCTTAATGTTTTATAGATATTTCTCCATCTATAATTTATGTTATAATATAAAGTATTTGTTGTTTCATTGATATTATCAATTTCATTAGCGATGGGATTATTTATTTGGGAGAGACATTTATGAATTTCTATGATATTAAGCTCGTTATAATGAACAAATCTAGGAGATAAATAACTAGTAATAATGTTTTTTGCTTCAATTTCAATTTGATTCTTAATTTGAAGCAGGTTGATTTTTTTGTCAAATAGAAGATTTGTGTAATTAATACCGCTTATCCCAATAAGATTATGTCTAAACATATTGGTCATTCTAATAATCTCTGCATCGTTAGACAGTTTTAAGTTATCCAGTTGCACTCCTTGCTTAAACTTTAAATTTAGAGAATAAGGAAAAGCAATAGATAACCGGAGGTGTTCCATTAGATCATTTTTTAGTCTAGAAAAATCTTTATTAGAAGAATCTTTGATTTGAATCTTATTAATTGCACTTTGAGTTTGTTTTATGAATCTATCTAAACACTCTGTTTCTGAATTTATTATGAAATATGTTGCAACTTTTTCCCATAAAGAATAAAAGGAAATACTTGTACTGCCTTTGAAGAATGTAAGTATTTGTTTGGCTGATTTGTAAAATGAATGTTTCTCTTCGTGTGAATTACTATTAATTGTATAACTAGAAAGAAAAATTTTATGAGCTAAAAATTTAGATGCGCCGAATTTATCTTCTTTAAATTCTTTTATACTACGTAATTTATTTATAGAATCTGAATATTGAAGAGAAAATGCTTCGTTATCAAATTCATTTTCTACTTTTTCTTCGTCTGGTAAGAATCTAAACTCGCTTCTTTGTTTATCAATGTTTAGTTTAAACTTATTAATAGCAGCACGAGATTCATTATGATAAAAATGCTCTAAAATAACCTTTTCATATTGAATCTTTAATTCCTGATGTAATTGGATATGATAAATAGGTACATCTGTTTCTTTTCCACATTCTTTTACTTGCTTGCTTGATTTATTTATGAGTATATTTTTTTGTTCAAAATTGTCTTTAATGAAAGATGCGATAACTTTATTTGTTTGATAATCTAAATTTCTTTCACTAAAAACGAATAATATATCATCTACATATCGACCATAATACGCTGGATTTAGTTTTTGGATAATTTCTTTATCAAAGTCAGATAAATATAGATTACCTAAGAAACCTGATGATAATAATCCTACAGGTAAAATTGTATTTTTCTTAGAAAGATCTTCTTCTGATACTTGGTCATCCAATAAGTTATTTACAATTTTAGTGTATTGCTCATTGACAGCTTGTATAATATTGCATAGTTTATTAATTCTAGTATCATTCAAATCTATATTTAATTTATTGTTTTTGTTATGTTTCTTAAGTAATTCATTAATATTTAATCGCACAGAGTAAAAATAGCGTTGGATGTCTAAACTTAAAATGGTGGCATCTTTTTTTTCATCAAGTAGATTTGTTGCGATTGATAGTGCTTTGTCTCTCCATTGTTGATAACCAATAAAATAAGGTTTGTATAGTTGTAACCCACTTGTTATTCCTTGAGCTTCTTCTTCTGATTTTACAGTAATATCTGGTGTGGGAGAATAATTATCATTAGATATAATTAGTTGATAAGCATAATTATTGTTGCTTATTTCTGAATTGAAATGTTTACCAACGAACATTAACCAAAGTACGCTTATTATATGAATTTCGATGGGGGCATCAATAATAAAATTGCATTTGGATACTATAACATCTTTGGAAAAAGATTTATTAGTAATAAACTCATAAGATTCTTTTTCTATATTCTTAGGTACGAGCTTATACGAAATATTATTTATATATTTTTTTAATGCTTTTCTTTCATCTTTATGATTAAGAGCCTTTTTTAGTTCTTTTGTTTTTTCTTCAAATCTCTTTTTGAATTCAACGTCGTTACACTCGATAGGTTGTTTAACTAATTCAAATTCATAGTCGGAAATTTGTTTACGAATAAATAATGAGGTATTATCGTAATAGAAATAACTTTTTAGTTTTCTATATGCCTCATATAAATCTTGATATGTAAATTCTATTTCATTCATAATAATAAATATATTTACATTTATTCTTGTCTTTTAAAGATAAAAATGAATTGTAACATTATTGTCTGTTAATGAAAATAAATTCTATTTTATAATCATGCTTTTTTACATTTTCTCTATGAATAATTTTTTTATTATCATCTACGGTGTTTTTACAAAAATACTGTTTCCTTTTAATTTATGATGGAATTATGGCTAATTTTTATTATTTATAATATAGGATTGTGTAGCCATAATTATCTTAGAAAAGTTTTTTAAGTTGAGAGTTTATGTTGTTTTTATTTTTGTTGTTTATGTAATCTGTTATAATTTTGTCTTTGTACGGGATATTTTATCCAATAATCTTCAATGTGATCGGTTGCTAAATATTGGCCACATTACTTAAATGGGGTAGAAATTTACGATTGGAGCATTCACGTATTTTACAATTTCGTTAATATGATGCAAATTACATTTTTCTTCTCTAGATAATCTTTCTGCGTGTCCGCAAAAGAGCTATCAAGTTTTAATTCTAATGAGAGTTTTCTTGACTTAATTCAGCTACGTTTCTTAATTCTTTGATGTTATTGATTACATATAGTTCTATTTCTTTTGCTTTTCTCGTTCCTCTTTTGCTTTTCTTCTCGCTTCGGCAATGTAATCCCGGTATTCTTTTAAACTGTTTTCTTTTTGAGGGGGATGTGGTAAAAAATCTGCGATGGCGCAACCGAAAATTTTTGCAAGTTCGTTTAAGTGGTATAAATTATATGATTTTTCGTCATCTCTTTCTATATGTGAAACATAGTTCGATTCAGGAGCAAAGCCAAGTTTGTTGTCTACTTGTTCTCTTGTAAGTCCTTTTTCTTCTCTTATTTGTTTAACTCTTTCAGTTATGTATTTGTCTAATGTCGTTTTCATGTGTTTAAAATTTTATAAAGAAAAGATAAATGCATAATGTAGAATGGGAGCCATGGAACCAATTTATTGTTAAATTATTTGGAATTGATATTTGAAAAGTGTATTTTTACGGCATACTTTCGACGATAATGCCAAAATTATACAGAAAATATAGGTAGAGTATAATATGTAATGAATGAAAATAGTGTTAACAAGGATGGTTTGCTAGAGTGTTTTTTATGAAAATCGATTCAATATGAATGACAGGATATTAATAAGGTTATATTAAAAAATTGAATTGGAATGATAAAAAAGTTTTATTCTATAAATGGAACTTCATCGGGTTAAAGTGGATCTTTAGGGATCAGATCCCAAAGAGAGCATTTTAGTATTTTTGCGATTTCATTTAAATGGTCTAAATTGTATGCTGTATCTGTACTAGCTTTTTCAATTTCAAGTATAAAAGTATGTGAAACATTTAGACAATCAGCAAAACATCTAATACTCATATTATCGGCTTTAGCTCGGAATTCTTTTACTTTTTCTATTGTATAAAATTCAATCTTAGATTTCATGTCGTTTAAATTTTTAATAAAGGAATAGCTTTTTTGTAGAAATACTGGTAAGGTATACCTTACCGCATAAGGAGTTTAATAATCTAATAGGGAATAAAATGAAAGAAAATCAAGAGCTTATCGACAACGAGGAATTGAAAAGATTCTTATTGCGTGAAGCAATAATTCTTTGTCCTTCGATAAAAGAAGAAACTTCGGAAGGGGAGAAGTTACAGATGTTGTATAGAACTCAGAAAAGGATGAATAAGTTACTGCGTTTATTGTATCATTGTGATTTGGGAATGCATTATGTGGAATTATACGAGGTATTCGGGTTCTATTTTGTGGAAAAAGAAGGTGAGAAGAGAAAGAAACATCGGATGAGTGTACGTTTGGATTCTTACAGTCAGTTCATTTGTCAGTTAATGGGTATGAAAGATTTGATTACTCGTTTTTATATTTATAATCGGCAGTATTTGAAGGTTTTGGAGAAGGTAATGAATTTTTATTACCCGGAAGATTTGTTGGGTGGGGGAGTGGGAAGGTTGAAGCAACTAACATTAAATACGTTGAAAGAAGAAACGGAAAAATGAAATAGGGAGTGTATTCTATGCCTGAGAAACGTTGAATATCACCCCCCTTGTGTAAATCAATTTTATCAATTAATTAACAATCAAAGTTATGAAAAAAACTTATGACAGGAAAGTTTTTAAGCGAAAGTTACTGTCGGATCGAAGGACTGTAACCGTGATAACCCGGTTATTTATGATTTTATTGTTGGGCTTCCCGCTATTGACGAGGGCCGGGACGGTGGATTCCACTCGTGTGGCGAGTCGGGAAGCGCGGGGAAAAGTGGTGGATGAGAGGAGGCAGCCAATACCGGGAGTCTCGGTACGTTTGGGAGGGACGTCGATGGGAACAGCCACGGACGTGGACGGGAAGTTCAAGTTGTTGGTTCCGGTAGACACGGCCACGCTGGTCGTTTCCTTTATCGGGATGAAGACGGAGGTCGTGAAGATTCCCCGGTTGAGGGCGGGAGTGGAGCAGAAGGAGTTGACGATCGTGTTGCGGGAAGAGGACGTGAAACTGGAGGACGTGGTGGTGACGGGTATCTTCACCCGTAAAAAGGAGAGTTTCACGGGGTCGGCTTCCACGTATTCGGCGGCGGAGTTGAAGACGATGGGAACGCGGAACATCCTGCAAGGATTGAAGACGCTGGACCCGGCTTTCGCTATTTTGGAGGATAACCAGTTCGGTTCAGACCCGAACCGTTTACCGAACATGGAGATCCGGGGAAAATCGAGCATGTTGGGGTTGAGGGACGAGCTGGACGCTGACCCGAACCAGCCGCTTTTTATCCTGGACGGATTCGAGTCAACGTTGGCGGCCATTAATGACCTGGATATAAACCGGGTGGCCTCGATCACGATCTTGAAAGACGCGGCCTCGACGGCGATTTACGGTTCGAAGGCGGCCAACGGGGTAATCGTGGTGGAGACCGTGAAACCGGAGGCGGGGAAATTGCAGGTGAGTTACACGGGAAACATGAATTTCTCGATGCCTGATTTGTCGAGTTATAACCTGATGAACGCGAGGGAGAAGTTGGAGTTCGAACGGTTGGCGGGGAGGTACGAGCCTGTGAATTGGTCGACGACGAACGAGGTGGTGTTGAATAAGTTGTATAACGAAAAGTTGAAAGTGATAGAGAGCGGGGTGGACACGTATTGGTTGGCAGAACCTTTGCGGGTGGGGGTGAACCAGAAGCATTCGCTGTACGTGCAAGGTGGCGAGGGGAATTTCCTGTTCGGTCTGGGAGCGGGATATAACGGGATTTCCGGGGTGATGGAGAAGTCGGAGCGGGACGTGATCAGCGGTAATATTGATTTGATTTACCGGATGCCGAAATTCCAGTTTTCGAATAAGTTCTCGTTGACATCGACTCATTTGAAGAACCCGATCGTGGCTTTTAGCGCGTATGCGGCGGCGAATCCTTATTATAAAAAGTATAACGAGGAGGGGACGGTTGACAAATGGTTGGAATATAATGATTACTTCAAGGCTTCGAATCCGCTATGGAACGCAAGCCAGAATAGCCGGGACGAGGGGAAGAATCTCTTGTTGAGTAATTATTTCATGGCGGAGTATTTCCCCACGACGGAGTGGCGGGTACGTGCCCGGTTGGGATTGACTTACGGGAATGATGACACCGAGAAGTTTTATTCCCGGAATGATACTCGTTACGAGAACGTGGAGACCACGAAAAAGGGTGAGTTTTATTCAAATAATGTCCGGACGAATCAGGTGGAGGCGGAGGTAAGTGTTACTTACGCGAAGATGTTGGGAAGGCACAGGATTAATTTGGTTGCCGGGGGAAATATATCCAGCAATAAATCGCTCACGCAAGGGTATTCGGCGGTGGGATTCCCGGACGGGGATTTTTCTTATCCTTCTTTCTCCAACGGGTACCCAGAGTACGGCACGCCCGCTTATTACGAGTCGGTGTCCCGCTCGGTGAACGGGTATTTTAACGCGGGGTATGCTTTTGATGACCGCTACCTGATGGATTTTAGCCTGCGCACGAGTGGATCGTCGGTTTTCGGTACTTCCCGGAAGTATAATACCACGTGGTCGGTGGGGCTGGGATGGAACCTGCACAAAGAGAAGTTTATCATGGATCACGTGGCTTGGATTAACGTGTTGAAGTTGCGGGCTTCTATCGGAAATCCGGGAAACCAGAGTTTTGATTCGGCACAGTCGTTATTGACTTACGCGTTCCAGTTCGGTTCGATGAACTACTTCGGGTTGGGGGCCGAGTTGTCACAGGTTGGTAATCCCGATCTGGAGTGGCAGATCACGGTGGACAAGAATATCGGGTTGGACGTGACGTTGTTCAACAAGCGGTTTTCGTTGACGGCGGATTATTATTACAAGGTGACCGATCCGTTGTTGATCAAAGTGAGTACCCCGTTGTCTTCCGGCACGGCGACTTACATGACGAATGCCGGGGAACAGGTGTCGCAAGGTTTCACGGCATCGGTGTCATATTATGTTTTCCAGAATTTCGAGAAGCGTTTTTCATGGATGGTACGGGCGAACGTGCGGACACAGAAGAACCGGATAGATAAAATCGGTAATAAGCTCTCGACGTTGAACGCCAACGGGAAAGGGGAGAATACCGTGAGGTATTACGACGGGGCAGACCCGGATGATATCTGGGCGGTGAAGTCGGCGGGGATTGATCCCTCGAACGGGAAGGAGTTGTTTTACGCGAAGGATGGAAGTTACACGTACGATTTTTCTTATGATGACGAGGTGGTTTGCGGGAATACCCGTCCCGACGTGGAGGGGGTGATCGGTTCGTCGTTGAACTGGAAAGGTTTTTCGGTGAGCCTGAATTTCCGCTACCAAATGGGGGCCGACGTGTTTAACGAGGCTCTCTATAACAAGGTGGAAAATATCTCGAAAAATGATTTGAACAAGAATCAAGATCGGAGGGCTTTGTACGAGCGTTGGCAGGAAGTGGGGGATATCGTGCATTTCAAGGATATTGCCAGTGCAGAGACCACCCCGATGTCTTCTCGTTTCGTGCAGGAAGAGAACGTGTTGACCTTGGAGTCGATTTACGTGGGATACGAGTTCTATGACGGGTGGATCAAAAAGTTAGGGTTGAGTAGTTTAAAGATTCAGGCTTCTATGCGTGACGTGTTCCGGGCATCGACGATCCGGTCGGAGAGGGGTATAGCGTATCCTTTTGCCCGAAGTATGGAAGCGGGATTATCGTTTAATTTTTAAATAGTTGATGAGCATGAAGTTACGAAATATGATTTGGATCGGCTTGGTGTTGGCGTGTGGAGCCGGGTGTTCGGATTTTCTGGACGTGCAACCCAAGGATAAACAGTCGGAGAAGCAATTATTCTCGACGAGAGGCGGGTTCTACATGGCGGTAAACGGTATTTACAATAAGGTGGCTTCCACGGCTCTTTACGGGAAGAATCTTTCTTACGAGCTGGTGGACGTTATTTCGAAACGGTACTCGCCTTTACAAGCTAACACGTACTTGACGGCATTAAGTTCTTTCGACTATGCGGATAACTCGGTGCAGACGGGGGTGTCGAACACGTGGACGGCGGCTTATAACACGATTTTGAATTGTAACGTGGTGTTGGATAATCTTGAGGAGAGTGACGGGATTCTGTTGACACCTGAATACCGGATGTTGAAAGGGGAGATGCTGGCACTCCGTGCTTTCTTGCATTTTGATATGTTGCGGTTGTTCGGGCCGGTTTACAAGAATCACCCGGAAGCGGCGGCGATTCCTTACAACGAGTCGGCGAGGGTGTCGGCCTTGCCCTTGCTGACTGCCGATTCGGTGATGCACGAGAAGATTCTGCGGGATTTGGACGAGTCGGAAAGTTTGTTGGCGGATAGTGACCCCGTGATCGAGGGGGGACCGATGGCTTCACTGGAGAATGATCAGGATGTTTACCTGCGTTATCGGCAGTTGCGGATGAATTATTATGCCGTGTTGGCGTTGAAGGCTAGGGTGTACTTGTACGCGGGAGAGCCGGCGAAGGCATTGGCCGCGGCTCGCAAGCTACTGACGGATGCGAGAGTGGACGAATATTTCCCGGCTGTCGATCCGAATAAACTTCTGGCTAATCAGGATAACCCGGATCGGGTGTTCTCGACGGAAGTACTGGCGGGAATTTACGTGAAGGATCGGGCTGATATTCATTCCAATTATTTCAGTTCGGAACAGGCGGGTAATAATTACCTGCATCCCCGGAAGAATTTCGTGAATATGAGTCTTTTCGCGGGGGAGACACAGGATTACCGGTTCCAAGCGTGGTGGCGCACGGCTTCCAACGAGAGTGAAGGCGGGTATGACTTTATCAAGTACGAGGAGATTGCCCAGCCCGCGGAGAAGGGGGAAACCGAGTATTTCTATGCCGTTTTCATGTCGTTGATCCGGTTGAGCGAGGTGTATTATATCGCGGCCGAGAGTGAACCCGTGCTGGCGGATAAATATGCGTGGTTGAATAAAATACGGGAACGCAGGGGATTAGGTGTTTTAACCGTGATCTCGGAAGATGATTTTATGAGGCGCTTGCGTACGGAATATTTGCGTGAATTTATGGGAGAAGGACAAATTTTCTTCATGTATAAACGGTTGTATGCAGCTATTCCCAGTGATGAGAATGGGAATGATATGAATGCTTATGAACCTAGGGAAGAACGTTACGTGTTGCCGTTACCTTCCGGGGAAATCGCTAATCGTTAAATAGTAAGGTTATGAAATGGAAAGATATTTTATTTGTACTGGGACTAAGTGCTGTTCTGGGGGCTTGTGAAAAGAAGGATATCGAGGTTTTTACCACGGATGACGCAGGGATTTATTTTCAATTGATAAAGGGGTATTACGGGACAACCACGGAAATTTACACGGATTCACTTGATTATTCATTTGCATCACTTCCGGCCTCGATGAAAGATGTGATTCTTCCCGCTACCGTCCGGACGATGGGGAAGGTGGCGGATTATGATCGTCCTTTTAAAGTGGTCGTGGATAAAGAGGGAACGACTGCCATAGAGGGGGTGCATTACGAGATTGATTTGGACTCGGTGGTTGTGCCCGCGGGAAAAAGTTCGGCGAATGTCAATGTGCGTTTTTTTAGGACGGATGATTTGATGGAGAAGTCGGTGCGGCTGGCTCTTCGTTTGGAGGATAACGAGCATTTCAAGTGTTATTTTCCGGAGTACAAGAACATGAATACTTATTCATCGACGGGAGTGCTGATTCATGGTGATTCATTCTCTTTCACGTTGAGCGAGATGTACACGATACCTTGGTATTGGAGGGTTGTTATTGAAACCGATTATTTCGGGGTGTGGACACCTAAAAAGTTCGTGGTAATCAATATGGTTTGTGGTTTTACCATGGATGATTGGAATAGTGCGGGTGGTACCGGGGTAAAGATCATATACGGGCGTTGTGGTTTTTTCGCGACAATGGTTCAAAAGTATTTGCAGGAACAGGCGGATGCCGGAACCCCGGTGGTGGACTCGGACGGGAAATATATGCAACTAGATTCGGATTATGCCGTGGATTATTCTCGATATGAATAAGATTAAAAAGTGACGTTATGAAAATGAATTATATCATATTGTTTTTGTTTGGTGTTTCTCTTTGTGCTTGTTTTGAGGATAAGGGAAACTATGATTACCGGGATATGGCGGATATTACAATTGAGAATATCCCGGAAGTGATCGAGGTGTTGGGGAATTCCGATCATATTGTCGTGAGCCCGAAAGTCGTTTCTTCTTTGGATGGAGAGGTTAAGGAGGGGGATGCTAATTTCGAGTTCACGTATAAAATTGAGAAAAAATCTGGGGGAACGATGGTGGCCGGACAGAAGTGGGTGGATTTGAATCCTTCGAAGACGTTGAATCTGGATACCTTGGCGGCTTTCGCTGCCGACACGTATATCGGGTGGTTTGGTGTAACCGATAAGCGTTCGGGAGTACAGACATCTACAACCTTTGATATTAAAGTTTCCTCCCCGACTTACGAGGGGTGGATGGTGTTGTGCAACGAGGGGGAACAGGAACGGGTACGGATGGATATGATTTCCGCGATATCGGCGGAACGAGTTATCCCGGCTTATGACGTGTTGGCACCCTTGGGATTTCCGGAGCTAAGACATGCGAGGGGGATAGGCTTTTATCCTAACCGTCGGGTGAATCCTGATGACGTGATTTACGTGATGTCGGAGGAGGGTACGTATCGATTGGATCGGGAAACATTCAAGACGGATGAATCGTGGAATATTAATAATGTAGATTTTATTATTCCTCCGGGAGATGAGCATGTCGTGTATTATAACACCGTGAACAATAATAATTCTTCGGAGGCTTTGGCCTGTCTTTGCGTGACAGACGCCGGAAACGCGTACGCACAGGTGTTGAGTACTCCCGGTGCCGCTTTCGAGAAGCCGATCAATACTTCCGCTCGTGGAGAAGCCCCGACCTACAGGGTTGCCCCGTATATCGGGGTGAGTATGGCCCGTCCGGGGAATGGGAAAGCTGCCGTGTTCTATGATATGGATAACCAGCGTTTCATGGGGTGGAAACAGGGATATGTTGATTTCCTGATGCAGGTTTTGAATCCTATCCGGGACAAGGAGGGGGCTTTGTTCACTTTCAAGACGGGAATGGATTTGGTGTACATGGAGAGTACTCGTTATTCCAACGGGCTGGTTTATGCTATATTGCAGGATGCCGGGGGGAAACGTTGTATTTACGGGATCAATATGTCGGGTAACGGGTATGTTCCGGAATCAATGTATAAGGATTTGAACGCACCTGATTTTGACAAGGCGTCGATTTTTGCTTTTCATTCTCAATTCCCCTATATGTTTTACGCTGTGGGGAATAAGGTGTACCTGCATAATCTGGGGACAAATACGACCTATCCGATGAATAGTATCGCTTTGGGAGAGCATGAGGTCGTGACGATGTTGAAATTCAACCTGTATCGCCAATGTTCTTTAAAGGATTTGAATAATCAATCCGACGAGTTCATGGCCCGGCAGTATGAGTTGATGGTGGGATCTTACAATACTGATGCCCCGGATAATAACGGGGGTAAGTTGGGATTTTATCCGGTTGACGGGGTGAATAACAGCGTGACGAAACGGGCGGAATATGACGGATTCGCGAGAATTAAAGACGTGGTGTATCGTGAGCGGCGGTAAGTGACGGGGTGATTATTGTGTCTGTGGAGAGGGGAACTCGAATGTTCCCCTCTCTGTTATCATACACGGGGGAGTTTAATATCGTGATTGATTGTAATAATGCCGGCGTACTGGCGGAGTTTTACAGTAAATTGTTGGGATGGGAATGGACTCGTCCCCGAGCAAACGGGTGGGCTGCCGTTGCCTCTCCGACAGGCATGGTGTTCGCTTTTCCGGAAGTGGAAGAGTATTCTCTGTAAAAGGTACTTTTTCTTTGATTGTACTTGTGTTGGGATTGTATACCTTGTTTTGGATATATTACAACATATCGAATGTCTTTTCTTTTGAACGCTCATCAATCTTTTCAGGTAGATATTTAGCTATGTTACGGGTAACGATGATTATTTCGATTTTGAGTAACTCTTAGTATTAACGGGTGATTTCCAATTTTTAATGTGTCGTGAACTAATGAAACAGAAGTGTTCATGTCTAAATTTCGGTTTAAACATGGTTTAAACATCCTATCCAAAAACCCTAAAAACAGCTATAAAAGAAAAGAGAGTTACAAAAGTAACTCTCTTTCTTGCAGTGGTGCCACCAGCAACCGAAAATCGGTTTGTATAGCACTATTTCTCAATAAGT
>OGEN01000427.1_pt1 | contig 50767 bp, 50 predicted proteins | sample 1570671 | NCBI WGS metagenome assembly OGEN01 (sample SAMEA2582128, study PRJEB24529) | metagenome | biome: Human gut stool | place: China | collected 2011 | reverse complement strand
CTCGCAGAGCAAGAGGGAAGAACAGGACTTGTCCAGTTCCCTCTTGCTCAATTTACCGAAATGTGCGAAGCCGGAAGGCGTAGCTATTTCTGCTAAATTGGGGTGGTAGCATAGAGGAGTAGCCTAAACACAGACTTCTTCCCTCTGCTACCTTTTGCTTTCAGGGCTGATTCTCTAATTGGTTGGCTTTTTCAAACTGTTTGTAGGTTTGAGAGTCGGCACGTTCACGAACAAAAGTCCGAATATCGTTCGCTCGATAGTAGGTTTTCTTTCCGATGGTAAAGTAAGGTAGTTGTCCGCTTACCCTGTAACGTTGAAGCGTTCGGAAAGATACTTTCAATAGAAAGGCTAAATCCTGATTATCGAGTATCTTTTCATTATCATCCAGTACCTTGTCGGTGTTTATAAGAGATTTTAGATCTTGCCCGATTTCGGTGAGTTTCTTAGATAACTTCGCCATCCATTTCTCAAAGTCTTCATTGTCTATATACATTTTGCTTCATTTTTTAGTTGAACATTAAGATTTCCAATCGATTGATGAAGCAAAATTCGGCAGAATAAAGTAGCTTAAAAAGAGGAGTAGTTACCTACTCCCCGAAAAACTATTCGCAAACAGCTGTGAATAAACTATTTATAAAATCATCTATTCTAATCTTTATCTGTTCTTGCGTTTACGGTCTTCTTTGACAATGGCATTTCGCAAAGCATCTAATGTTTTGGTAAGATTATAGGGTTTACGGGTAAACACTTCACTCACTTTATCATAAATACTTCCGAATTTGAGATTGAAAAGCTGCTCGAACCCACGAGCTAAACGAGCTTCTGAAACAGGTTTACCATCCTTCCCAATAATCTCCCCTTGAAGAAACAAACCTAATACGATTTCAGCTATACCAATAATCCCCAAGCTTTTCGACTTAGGGACTACATATAAACCTGACTTGAATTCTAAAGGGGTTGCTACATTAAATTGTTCTGGATGATTGATTTTTAGATTAATAAGTTTTAGTTCGTAGTCAATTACGGATAATGCCTTTTGAATATGGAGAGTTTTAAACGCATTTTTCCCCCTGCCTGTCTTGATATAACTCCTTTAAGGGTGCTATCTCAATACGAGTGAGATTTAGCATCCGAAAGATATGTGAGTAATCTTCTGAATTGCTAATTTCCATTATGTACCTAACAAAATTCTCATAAGCAGTTTTCATTTCTTCATTTGTTACTTTCTTTGAGGTTTCAGCCAATAGGTTGAAAAACTCAGAATTCAATAAAACATTCATAAGCATAAATTTTAATGGTGAATATTAATAAATGGCAAAATGCTGATTTCATGCTTAATGAGTAATGCTTTCATTATTCTATTGACTCGTAATATTTTTATTAGATTCGAGTTATGTTAGGATTTTACCTGACAAGCCTGAATTTATAAAATCATTAAAAGGCTTCATTAATATTATTTTTTCAATTGCTTTATCAATGAACACATCAGGTTGCATAAAATAAGAATCCTCTATATGATAAAATATATCCCATGATTTATGCTTAACATACTCTGATACAAGATGTGTATCGGGAAATTCTTTAGGTACATTTTTTAATTTTTCGCCCTGAATCGTAAAGTTTGCAGAGAAATCAGGATTATTGATAATCTCCAGAAAATCATCGGAATTATCCATAATGTGCTTTCTAATAAGTTTTGTTGCTTCGGGGAGTTGAGAGGTATATATACCGCCTCCTAACAATATATTTCCGGGGGTGATATAGATAAAATAGCCTACTGGTATCGGACGTCTGCCTGCTGGCGAAATATGAGCCCGAAAAGTAGGATTATATGGTGATTTGTCATTGCTAAATCGTATATCTCTATTAAGCCTATAAATCATATCTTTAGCATTTAGATTTATAAACAGGGGATCGAAATTGCTAATTCGTATTATTAATGCTTGAACTATTTTCGCAAAATCGTTTTTTGCTTCTTCATAACGATTCTTATTGTTCTTCATCCATTCAGATGAATTATTTAAGTTTAAATCGTTTAAAAAATCCAGAATTACATTTGTACTCATATTTTATATTCTTTGACAGGTGGAACAGTAGTATATCGCTCCACCACCATTTGATGTATCTTTTATAATCGGGCTACCACATCTGGGACATGGGGTATTTAATGTATTCTTTGATAAAATGGTTTTATAGTTACCATGATTACCAAACAGATCCGTTTCCGTATCTCTACCACCTTGCAGAGCCATGTTATTTAAGGTCGTTTTTATTGATTGTAACAATGCTGATTTATCAATATCTGTCAATGAACCTACTGTTCTTTTGGGGTTCACTTTTGCATAGAACAATATATCTTGCAAAACCCCGTTTCCTAAACCGGGAATACGCTGCTCAGTTGCCAGGAATATTTTTGTGGATAGCTTTGGTTTCGTCCCTGCCAATAACTTTTCAAAGTATTGTTCATTGAAGTCATTACTTAGTGGAGATAAGTTTTCCGTGTTTTTCTTGTAGTATATTTCATCGTAAATTCCAGTATATGCTGCTATTACGCCAAACATTCCCACGGTGAATGCAAGATAAGTATTATCATCAAGCGTGAGCAATAGTTGATAATTATCTGGCATCTTGCCGGATATTGTACCGTATTTCAGATTCGTGCCATCCCCGAAACTAATTTTGGTGTTCTTATCTAAAAGAATATCGACATACATTCCAAAACTTACCGAAGAATTGATTTTTCTTCCGGTAAGTAGTTTGCCGTATGTGAGCGGATCGCCATAGTAGAACGTATTCTTATGATACTTCGTGGCATTGAATACTTCTGTGACAACTCTACCTTTCAGGGTTTCAGTTATCTGCTTCGCTAATGTTTGATTTTCAGGTAATTCTTTCATGATTTTACTTCTTTGTTCTTTTTTCAATAGGAATGTATATCTCAGTAAGTAAGTTATTATCGTCTTCTTCTATCGGAGTTTTAATATACAACTCAAAACTGAATGTGTTTTTCTGCCGATATTCATTCCGTGGAAGCCACATTAAATAAATGTATCGATATAAATTGGGCAATGAGGAATAGTTACCTTTGTATTTGAAAACCGCATAATAACCCTCCGGTATATCCATCATTCCGAATTTACCTTTTGGCTTTACCTTTTGATTAACCGTAATTCCAATGAAAAAACGGCAATTGCTATATAATGTAATAAGTGGATCATCCATACTCACACTCACAAATTTGTTTTCAGGACTTTTTGCAATATTGCTTTCTGTAAAAGAAAGTAGTTCTTTCCATATATCCTTATATTCTTTTGTCGTAGAACATGTATTGTCGATTGCTCTATATACGATACTTAAACCACTTATCTTTTTTATTTGAGGTAGTATTCCTTTTGAAAGCATAGACATATCAGAATAGGAGTGTTTGTTTTGTTCTTTATAATCAGTTGGAGAAAGCCCAAAATGTTTTTTAAATGCCTTTGATAAACTATGTTTAGTTTGATAATTGGTCTGTTGTATGATGTTGTTTAGTGAAAGTTCTGTTGTCAAAAACAGATGTGCAATATATTCTAATCGAATACGCTGAATATAATTCCCTACGCTTTCACCAGTGTACGCTTTAAATGTACGTAGAAAATGGAATCTTGACAATCCAGCAATTTTAGATAATAGTTCTGTATTCAGTGTGTCAAATAAATGGCTGTTAATATAAACCTTTATTCGATTCATTATTTCATAATAAACATTTTCAGTGTCATTCTTCTGTTTCCATCGTTTAAGCGTAGGCAACCTTCTATTAAGAATCGTTCGGAGTTCATCAGGAGTATATTTTGTGTGAATGTGATTATTAAAAAGATCGGTATTTTCAACCCACACATCAATGATTTTCTTCATTGAATAATCAACTGTATATTGTCCGTTCTGATAACAGTAGAAGCAAAATTCTTCGGATTTCGTTTGATCGCTGTTGGTTCCGAAAAGTTCCTCGTGATGAATGTCTAACGGCATTCCACAACTTTGGCAATATCTTTTTTCTATTTCCATAACTAATCATTCAAATTGCATATTGCAAATATAGGGAAGTTCCAAACTAAAAGGTTATCCGATGTTGCTATCTTGTATTTATATCTCTTGATAATTCTTTCAATATAGAAGCCAAGATAAGACAACATGTTCCAGTCTATGACAACTTTAAAAACGGCTCTTGATTCTTCTTTCATTTGCTGGTGAAATAGAATCAATACGTTTTATAAACCATTAAAAATTAAATGTATGGAAGTAGTAACCATCGAAAAAAGAACATTCTCGTATGTTTGCGAGAGGTTTACGGAGTTTGCCAAACGAATAGACAGTTTGTGCAGCACTCATACCCAGAAAGTAGAGAACTGGCTGGATAGTCAGGAAGTGTGCTTATTGTTAGGCTTTAGCAAACGAACGCTGCAATATTACCGAAGTAGTGGGCGACTGGCTTATTCTCAAATTGGGAGCAAGATTTATTATAAGTCTTCCGATATTGAAAGAATTATTGCGGACAGTGAAACACAAAATCAATCACCCAAACAAATCACGCCTTATGAAAAGAACTAAAGAAGATTATCCGTCCTTTAATCTGTTTTCCATTGTCGGTACATGGGAAAGTGTTAATCTGAATCCTACGGTCATTATCTACCGTAATGATAAAGAGTATCTTCTTTCTATTATATATGTATCGGAAACCACTAAACAGGCTTCACCCGCCACATATGAAATACAGAAAGAAGGTAGCCTGTATTTTATTGCTCCTGCTCCTAAACGGATTTATATAGATTATGATCCAGTGAAAGATGTGCTTAACCTTTCATCACTGGGTGACTATTTGCGTAACTAATCAACCAGCTAATCATCTAACTGATTAGCCATCTAGCAATCTTGAAATCAATATTTCAATAAAACAATCTTTCAATCATGGAATTAATAAATAAAGATACACCCCAAATCAAAGAATTTGTTTCTTCGCTTGATTCAATGCTGAACGGTATTGAATCTATTGTCAAGCACTATAAGCCCCACCTAAACGGAGAACGTTTTCTTTCCAATCATGAGATTTCAAAGAAGCTCAATGTTAGCCTGCGTACTTTACAAGAATGGCGAGATACGGGCTTAATCCCCTTTATCCAGATAAAAGGTAAAATCATCTATCGGCAAAGTGATATTGATAAACAGCTTCAAAAATACTACTTTGAAAGCTGGAAGGAATAACCTACCACCCTCGAAAACATTGTTTTTCGGAATTTAATTTGAATCATTGACTATTCTAGTGAAGTATTTAGTCTGTGCAAGTCTTTTTCTAAAAATACGCTCGGAATGTAATGGAGAGGAAGATTTTTAGAAAAACCCGTAGGGCTTGGGCTTGCACAGGCTAAATACGGAACTTACCTTTGTCAATGCTTCATATTGAGTTCTGAAAAACTTACTTTAAAAGAAATGGATTGAGAAAATGAAATTCATTCTTCCCAATCCTTTTTCTGTATTGGCTACTACCTTTATTATATAGCCAACTCTGACAAGCAGCTATTTACTTTCTGCATATCCTTTAGAATATTCTGATCCAGTACCCGTGCGTAGTGTTTCGTTACGCTGGTATCTGCATGACCTAACATCTTGGCTACGTTCTCCATACTTACGCCATTCGCTAGGCATATAGAGGTGGCGTAGGAGTGCCGGGCTGAATGTGTACACAGATTTTTCTGCAATCCGCATACATCTGCAATCTCTTTCAGGTAGCTGTTCATGCGTTGATTGCTCAATACTGGCAATAGTTTTCCGGTACATTCTGCCACATTTTTATACTTTTCAAGTATAGAAGCAGCCACAGGCAACACAGGAATATTACACATGATTTTTGTCTTTTGGCGATTTTTCCTTATCCAAAGCTCCCCTTTATTATCCCTTACCAAATGTTCAGGCGATAAATCTTTCACATCGCTGAACGCCAATCCGGTAAAAATGCAAAAAACAAAAATATCCCGTACTTGCTCTACTCGCTTAATCGTGAACTCTTTGGCGAGAATGATTTTAATCTCGTCCATCGTTAAGAATTCAGGATCAGTTTCTTCCAACTTAAAGCGATAATAAGCGAATGGATCTTTCTTAATCCAATCATTTTCTAAAGCAATGCGGATAATCTTCTTCAAGTTCTTCAATCGGGTAATAGCGGAGTTTTGCGCACAACCTTTTTCAATCTTCAAGAAAGCGTCAAACTTAGAAATGAAGTTCGCTTCTAAATTATTCAAGGCAATATCTGAAAGCTGATATTCCTTCTTGATAAATTCCTCCAAATATCGGGTAGTGGTTTCATACCGTTGTACTGTCTTACTAACAAAGTCTTTGCCAATCAGCTTGCGGCTTTGTTCGTTATGCTCCCTGAATACCTGCAATAGCGTTTTGTTATCTTCGTCCACACCATAAAACAACTTTCTTACCAGATCGACATTGATAACTTTGTCGGAAGTTTCCAGTTCCCTATAAATTTGGTGTATGCGTGAACGTGTGATTTCTAAGTAGTGGTTCAGTTCCACCGACATACGGTCTTTGCCTTTTGAATTTTCTTTTGCCTGATTCCACAAGTTTACAGGGCAGCTTCTTTTGATAGAAATATCTATCATACAGCCGTTTACGGTAATTCTCATGCACACAGGTGCTTCACCGTTCTTTAATAATTTGCCTTTCTTGATGAAGTACAAAACAGAAAATGATTTTCTAGCCATTTTTACATCGTTTTTAGAGTTACAAAACTATGTATTCTCTTCCAAAGTAGTGCTACGCAAAATGCTATGAATCAGCGAGAAAGATGCAAATTCGTGGGACTTTTTTCGATTACATTTTAGTCCCACGATTTATCCACCGATAATTTGCTTGAAACGGCTATTTTCTGCTACTTGCCAGAAAAAAGAAATCCCCGATAATGCTTGATTATCAGGGATTTGCTTGACTTTTCTTTTGTTTTCAGTGATCCGCCTGGGGTTCGAACCCAGGACCCCATCCTTAAAAGGGATGTGCTCTACCTGCTGAGCTAGCGAATCATCCTGTGCATACTCTGTATTGCGGTGTGCTTTACTTCTGTATTGCGGGTGCAAAGGTAGGGTTTATTTTTTAATTTGCAATAGCAGGAGGATCTTTTTTTGAAAAAAGTTACTTTTTTTCTTCCTCCTTCGGTTGAATATCGGCTGGCGGGGGAGGTAGAATGTCCCCTTCCAGTAAGATAAAACGCTTATAATAAGACAGGCAGAGTGTTGTGAGCGGCAGGGCGATGATCAAGCCGATGAAACCGAGCAAAGTTCCCCAGATAGACAAAGAAAGAAGGATGATGGCAGGATTCAGGCCCATCGCTTTCCCCATGATGCGGGGAGTGAGGTATAAATCCTGGATACATTGGACGATTCCGAGTATCAGTAGTCCGGAGCCCAAAATAAGCCAGAAATTATCTCCCGTCTCTGCCGATTTCAGCAAACTGAGGATGACCATCGGGATCAGTCCGATCGTTTGCAGGTAAGGGATCAGATTGAGTACGCCGATAAATAGTCCGAGTGTGACCCCCAGCGGGAAACCTACGATCTTGAATCCGATAGCCAGCAGGACGCCGACACACAACGCGATCAGCGACTGGCCGCGGAAGTAACGGTTCATGCTCTGTTCCACGTCGTCGGCCAGCCCTTTGGCGAAAGGACGGATATGCGCCGGGATCAGGTTGATCCACCCGTTGGCTATCTTCTCGTAATCCAGCAGGATGAAAATGAAATATAACAGGATCACAAAGATGATCGTTATGCTGAAAAGGATCGAAAAGGTGTTCGACAGAATATTCCATACTTTGGGCGCCAGCTGCTTGATGGCATTCTGGATGTTTTCGCGGCTGAGAAGTTCCATCAACTGGTTGATATCCACATTATTCTCCAGATATGTGATCCACGATTCGGGGATAAGCGGGATATGCCCTTCACCCGGATTGTGCGTACGCATCAGGTTCAGGGTTCGTTCGGCTTCCTGGGCGATGGAGGGGACAACCAGTGCAGCTGCCGCACCGATGATCAGCGAGGCGCAGATAATTACGGCTATGATAGCCAGGATGCGGCTTTTCAGCTTCAGCTTGTATTGGAAAAATTTCACGAAGGGTTGCATCATATAGGCCAGCAGCCACGCGATCAGGAAGGGGAGCAGGGCAGTCCGCAGTATGGTGATCAGATAGAGCAATGCGCCGATGATGACGATACTGAATACGATACGTGTGACACGGTCGAATGTAAATGGCCTTTCGAATAATGAGTTCATATTTTAATTTTTATCTTTGCCTGTGACAAAGATAAAATAAACTGGAATAGGATAATAAGATGATAAAGAAAATATTATGTACTGCTTTGCTGTTAGGCTGCCTTTCACAGCCGCAGGCACAGACTCCCCAACCTGTAAAACAATTGCTGAATGCCCCTTATATGAAAGGGGCGACTTTCTCCATTGTGGTAAAAGATGTACAGGACGGAAAGATGGTTTACAGCTATGACGAGGATCGTGAGGTTTCTCCGGCTTCTGTCCTGAAAACGGTCGCGACGGCGACGGCTCTCGAAATATTGGGAGACGATTATCGGTACGCTACGTCGCTGGAGCATGACGGGAGTATCAAAGAGGGTGTCCTGAACGGAAATCTGTATATCAGGGGAGGCGGTGACCCGTCGCTGGGGTCGTCGCATTTCGCTCCCGACAGGAATCGTTATACGCCCGCACAGAATACCTTTATTCCCGAATGGATAGCGGCGCTGAAGAAGGCGGGTATCCGGAAGATCACCGGGGCGGTGGTGGCCGACGAACGTATTTTCGATACGGAGGGTGCTTCTATCAAATGGCTGCGGGAAGATATGGGAAATTATTATGCACCGGGAAGCTATGGGCTTTCGGTGTTCGACAATATGTATAAGTTGTCCCTGAAGACGGGGGCTGCCGGAACTCGTCCGGAGGTCGTTGGGACTGATCCGGCAATTCCTTCCCTGCGGTTTATCAATTATCTGAAAGCGTCGTTGTCGGATAGTGCTTATATAATCGGTGCCCCGTTGTCCGGCGAGCGTTATTTACAGGGTGTCGTTCCTGCTAACCGCGAGAATTATGTGTTGAAAGGCGATATTCCCGATCCGGCTTTGTTTCTGGCGGAATATCTGACCGGTTGCCTTGAGCGCGAAGGTATTGTGGTAGGAAAGGAGCCGACTTGTTACCGGATCGAATCGGAAGCCGGGCGGTGGAAAACGGTTGAGAGGAAGCCGGTTGTAACGACTTATTCGCCGGCATTGAAAGAGATTGCGAGCGTGACGAATCATGTCAGTCATAATTTGTTTGCGGATGCGCTGGTGAAAACGGTCGGTCTGCAATATGTTCCCCGGAAAAACGAGGTGATCTCTTCTTTCGGACGGGGCGTGCAGGTGGTACTCGATCATTGGAGGAAGAAGGGGCTGGATGTGTATCCGTTGCGGATGTATGACGGCAGCGGACTGGCTCCGGCCGATAAGGTATCGGCTGAGTTTATTGCTGATCTGCTGGTGTATATGGCGACGAAATCGGAGGTTTCCGAAGCATTCTTCGAGTCATTGCCGCAGGCGGGTGTGGAAGGCTCGGTCCGCAACCTGTTGAAAGGAAGCAAGCTGCAAGGGAAAGCTCGTTTGAAGAGTGGCGGGATAACGGGAGTACGTAGTTATGCCGGGTATATAGACAAAAACGGTAAACGTTATGCTGTTGCCGTTTTCTCCAATAATTATTCCTGTAGCATGGGGCAGATGACGAAGGGGCTGGAAAAGTTGCTGTTGCAACTTTTCTAGTTGACAGTTGACAGTTGACAGTTGACAGTTGACAGTTGACAGTTGACAGTTGACAGGTTATTGATAGAGTCTCAAACTGTCAACTGTCACTTGTCAACTGTCAACTGCTAAGGCAGTAGCGACCTCTGTGCCAGAAACTCCATGAACTTCTGTTTGTAGTTGTCGGAGATGGGGATATATTCTTTGCCGAAGACGATGCGGTTGCGTTCGATCACTTTGATCTTTTCCGGCTGGACGATGAAGGAACGGTGTACGCGGATGAAACGGTTGGTCGGCAGCATGTCTTCCAGGCTTTTCATGCTCATCAGCGAGAGGATCGGATGCGGTTCGCCTTCGATGAATATTTTGACATAATCTTTCAGTCCTTCGATGTATAATATCTTGCGGAGTTCGACCTGCACCAGTTTGTATTCTGTCTTGATAAAAATGCTTTCGATCGATGACTGGGGTTGTGCTGCCGGGGCGGTCGGCTGGCCGTCTTTCCCGGGATCGGCTTTCCCCTCTTTTCCTTCCCGCAAAAGTTCGTACCATTGCAGCGCCTTGTTGGCCGATTTCAGGAAGTCGGCATAACTGATCGGTTTCAGCAGGTAATCGAGAGCGTTTACCTTGTAACTGTCGAGTGCATATTGGCTGAAAGCCGTTGTGAAGATGATCCGTGTCTCGGCTTCCAGTATGCGGGAAAATTCCATGCCGTTGAGTTCGGGCATCTGAATGTCCAGGAACAGGAGGTCGACAGGCTCTTTGGTGAGCATGGGCAGGGCATTGACCGCACTGTTGTATTTCCCGGCAAGTTCCAGGAACGGGGTCTTGTTGACATAACTTTCCAGCAGGCTGATTGCCAAAGGCTCGTCGTCGATGATTGCACAAGTCAGTTTCATAAATAATACTTATTTAGTTGACAGTTGACAGTTGACGGTTGACAGTTATTTCGGCTTTTACCGATTTGTTTACCGGATGCGAAGCCTAACTGTCAACTGTCACTTGTCAACTGTCAATTGATTTGTATTTCCAGCATGCTATGATAACTGTCACCGTCTACACCGCATGAGAAAATATGTTTGTTCGGATAAATTAATTCAAGCCGTTTGCGCAGGTTCTTGATGCCGATTCCCGAACCGCTCTTGTCCTGTTCCGCATCTTTGGGGAAATAACTGTTTTTCAGGATGCAGACAACCAGGTCGCCGTTCTGGTGTATATCCAGATGGATGAACGAGGGCTGGCTGTTGCTGACGCCATGTTTGAAGGCATTCTCGATCAGGGAGATGAACAACAAGGGGGCGATCATGGCATCCGGTTTGGCGGCAGATATCTCCGTTTTCAGTTCCACATGCTCCGGCAGGCGGATGCGCATCAGTTCCACATAGTTGCGGATAAAGTCCAGTTCGCTTTCCAGCAAGACGTGCGGCTGGCTACTGTCGTAAAGGACGTAACGCAGCAAGCGACTTAGGTCGTGGACTGCTTCTTGTGCTCGTTCGGGACTGAAAGCGATCAGGCTGTAGATATTGTTGAGCGTGTTGAACAGGAAATGCGGGTTCAGCTGGCTTTTCAGGTTCTGAAGTTCGGCTTCCGCCCGGCTCTTCTCCAGTTCGCGGCGCATGGATTCTACCTGATACCAGCCGCTTGTCATCTTGATGGCGACACTCAGTCCTGCCACCAGTGCATACAGCATGGCATTGACGAGGAAGAAGCCGATAATCTCCTGCAACTCCCTTTCCGGACGGTGCGGGCGGTGTATCTCCGGCGGCGGAAGCAGTTGCATCAACAGATGTACCGCCAGCATCGCAAAGGCGATCAGCAGGACGTTGCTGAGGAAGAACTTCCATCCGTGGCGTGAAAACAGATAACGGTTTACCAGCAGGAAATAGTTCACATAGAAAACCATCATGAACGAAAGCGGAACGATGACGGAGCGCAGATAGCTGATCACCGTCAGTTCCTGTGATTCCCTGCCCGTAAAGAAGAACGGCAGGCCGAACAAAATCCCCCAGGCAGCAATATGGATAATGCTGCCCATTCCCTTGAAAGGAGGAGATATATGCGTATGTGTTGTCGTTTCTGTTTTCATCTTTTACAAAGATATTAAATAATTTCTTATTCGTAACGGATTGCTTCGATCGGATCGAGCTGGGCGGCTTTCTTGGCCGGATACCATCCGAAGAAGACACCGGTGACGGTACAGACAGCGAATGAAAGCATAACGCTCCACGGTTGGATATAGATCGGGAAGTGGGCGACGCCGTTCACCACCAGGGCGGCTCCTACACCCAATACGACACCGATCAGTCCGCCGGTCACACTGATCAGGATGGATTCGATCAGGAACTGGGCGAGGATGTCGATCCCTTTTGCCCCGATACTCATACGCAAGCCGATCTCGCGGGTACGCTCCGTGACGCTGACATACATGATGTTCATAATACCGATGCCACCAACGAGCAACGAAATACCCGCCACAGCCGCCAACAGCACGGTCATCATGTCCGTAGTGCTTGTCAACATCGTGCTCAACTCCTGCTGACTACGGATGGTAAAATCATCATCGTCACTTTCCTTCAACTTATGGTTGCGGCGCAGTATTTCCGTTATCTCGTCAATGGCCTGGTCGGTGTATTCCTCTTTGAGGGCCGAACAGGTGATGCCTTGCAGATGGGTGATGGCCAGAACTTTTTTCTGAATAGTTGTGTATGGAGCTAAGATTAGGTCGTCCTGGTCCATTCCCATGCTGTTGTATCCTTTGCTTTCCAGCACACCTACGATGCGGAAAGGTAATTTCTGAAAGCGTATGACTTTGCCGACGGGGCTTTCGCCGTTGGTAAAGAGGTTGTCGACTACGGTTTTACCGACTACACAGACCTTTGCTGCTGTCTGGATGTCCTGTTCGGTGAACATATCGCCGTCTTCCACCTTGTAACGGCGGATTTCGAGATAGTCGGGACTGATACCGTAGACGGTGGTCGGGGCGTTGTTGGCTCCGAAGATGGCTTGTCCGCTGCTGTTGACCGAAGGGGAGACGGCAGAGACATAACGGGTTTCGTCGACGATGTTCTGATAGTCTTCCAGCTTCAGTGTCTCCATAGCGGAAGCATCCTGACGGACACCTCCCCGGACATCGGCACCGGGATGTATCATGATCATATTCGAGCCCATCTCGCTGATCTGTTCCTGTATGCTCCGCTTCGATCCTTGTCCGATGGCAAGCATCGTGATCACGGAGGCAACGCCGATGATGATACCGAGCATCGTCAGGAATCCGCGTAGCTTGTTGTTGGCAAGGGCACGGAGGGCTATTTTTATGAGGTTTGTTCCGTTCATTGTTTTGTATAATTTATCGTACAGTAAAGATAATATTAGGGGACGCAGATGACGCAGAATACGCAGATTGACGCAGACTTTTTATTTTCTTATTTAACACAAATCTGCGTTCATCTGTGTTCTCTGCGTCATCTGCGTCCCCTAATAGTTTATTTGTCTCAGTCTTCATTCTTTGGTAATTTGGATAAAGCCTCTGCTGCATCCAGGATGTTTGTATTGACCGTGTCGGCCGTTACATGTCCGTCACGCAGGGTGATGTTACGGCTGCTGTACTGGGCAATTTCCGGGTTGTGCGTTACGAAGATGATGGTACGTCCTTCGGCATGCAGCTTCTGGAAGAGTACCAGGATCTCGAATGACGTACGTGTATCCAGGTTTCCCGTTGCTTCGTCGGCAAGGATCACTGCCGGGTCGTTCACCAGGGCGCGGGCGATGGCTACACGCTGCATCTGTCCGCCGGACATCTGGTTGCTCTTGTGCATCAGGCGGTCGCCCAGGCCGACGGCGACCAATGCCTGCACGGCTTTCTCATGGCGGGCGGAGGCACTGAAGTTGGGGTTGTACATCAGAGGTAGTTCTACATTTTCTACGGCTGTCGTTTTGGGCAACAGGTTGTAACTCTGAAAGACAAATCCGATCTTTCGGTTGCGCAGGGTCGCACGGGCATTCTTTCCCATCGTGCGGACGGAGACGCCGTCGAGATAATATTCGCCCTTGGTCGGTGTGTCGAGACATCCCAACGTGTTCAGCAGCGTACTTTTTCCCGAGCCGGAGGTTCCCATGATGGTGACGAACTCTCCTTCGTGTATCGTGAAGGAGACGCCACGCAGGGCATGGACGATCTCGTCTCCGACTTTGAAGTCACGCCTGATGTTATCTAATTTGATTATCTCTTTCATTGCTGTTGTTTTTAACTGTCAACTATCACTTGTCAACTGTCAACTATTTTTATTTCTTCTTCTTATCGCTTCCCGGAGGGCCAGGCATGAACGGACTCTTTTCCGTTGGGGCAGCGGCCTGTGCCGGTGCGTCCGAAGTAAGGTCGACAGCGATTTCTTCGCCTTCGTTCAGTCCGTCGATCACTTCGATCATATTGCCGCTTGTCGATCCGACAGTAACGGCTTTCGGGTGCAACTGCTGTCCTTCTTTAACCCAAACCAGACGTTTGCCGGCAGGTGCTTCCTGGGCACTGTTCTCGGCGATCAGGCCGGTGCCGACGAGTAGTTCTTCTTCCGGAACGAAACGTAACGATTTGGTCGGAATGGTCAGGACGTTATCGCGTTCGAGCGTGTAGATCGTCACGTTGGCTGTCAGACGGGGTTTCAGTTTCAGGTCCGGATTGTCGGCGGTAATCACTACTTCATAGGTTACGACCGTAGAGGATGAGCTGGTAGAACTGCTTGAACTGCTGCTACTGCTGTCGCCCAGGCGGATCTGCCAGACGGTTCCTTCGAATACATCGTTCGGATAGGCATCGACGGTAAAGCTGACACGCTGTCCGTCGTGTACGTTGCCTATATCGGCTTCATCGACATCGGCGATCACCTGCATCTTGGTCAGGTCGGCGGCGATGGTGAACAGGGTCGGCGTTTCGAATCCGGCGGCAACGGTCTGCCCTTCTTCGACGGCACGGTTGATAACGACACCGTCGATCGGGCTGGTGATCGTGGCGTATTCGAGGTTACGGTTCACTTTGACCATCGCTGCCTGATTCTGTTCGTAGGAGGCTTTCGACTTTTCATAATTGTAAGTCGCTGTCTCATAATCGGAGTCGCTGATCAGTTTCTTTTCGTAAAGCACCTTGTTACGTGCGTAATTCTTCTGCTGGTATTCGTATTCGCTCTTGCTGCTTGCCAGCTGGGCCTGGGCGGATGCCAGTTCGGCCTTCAGGTTTACTTTATCCATTTCTGCGATCAATTGTCCGGCTTTCACTACGTCGTTGTAGTCTGCGTACAATTTATCGATGATGCCGGATACCTGCGTACCGACTTCCACTTCCGTCACCGGTTCTACTGTTCCGGTAGCTGTCACTGTGTTTGAGATGGAGCTGCGGTTCACTTTGGCGGTTTCGAGGCTGATGCCGCCTTTCGACGATTTACCTGTAAAGAACCAGATTCCTCCGGCTACGACCAGCACGCCTGCTATACCGATAATAAGTTTCTTGTTCATATCTTTTTCTGTTTTTATTTTTTTACTTAGAACATCACGATTTCTTCACCTTGGTAGAAGCGCAGCAAACCAGCGTTGAGGATGGCCGTATATTTGGCCTGTAGCGTTTCCTGCTGGGCACTCAGGAGATTGTTTTTCTCGGTGAGCAGTTCTACCGTATTTTTCATGCCGACGTTGAACTGTTCGCTGACAAGGGCGTAGCTGGCTTCTGTGCTTTTCAGCTTCTGTGCTGCGGCTACATATTGCTGTTGGGCGCTGTTGGCTGTCAGCCAGAGGCTTTCAATCGTTTTGTAGAGTGTCTTCTGGTTGTCCATCAGGTCGAGCTCGCTGGTTTGCTTTTGCAGCTTCGCTTTGTTGACAGCTGTCTTTGCCTGTCGTTTGTCGAAGATGGGGATACTCAGGGTCAGGCCCAGGGAGTTGTTCCAGTTCTGTTTGACCTGTTCGCTGAAGCTGAAATCGTTGCCGTTGGCATTGGTCGTTCCGATCCCGGCGCTGAGGCTCAGTGTCGGGATATATCCGGCACGTGCCATCTTGATACTCAGGTCGGAAGACTGGATATTCAGTTTCCCGGATTCTATTTCAGGGCGCAGGTTGAGGGCGGTCTGGTAGACATCGTCTTTGCCGGGCAGCGGTATCAATACGCTGCTGTCGTCGAGTTGCGGCATGTAAAGATCCATTTCGAAATCGCCGTCCAGTTCGAGCAGCTGTTTCAGTTGCAGCTTGTAATCCTGCAAAGTTGTTTGCGAGGTGACCAGTTGGTAGTTATTGCTGCTTACCTGTGCTTCGAGTTGGGCGAGGTCGCTGGAGGCGATGCTGCCGGCGTTGAACAGTTCCTGTGCACGTTCGTATTCTTTCTGACTGACTTCCAGGGTCGATTCGTTCACTTTAACTGCTTCGGCGGAATAGAGTATCTGTACGTACAGCTGGGTGATGTTTTCCTCGATGGTGTTTTCGCTTTCATCGACGGAGAGTTCGGCGATGCGGCTGTTCAGTTGTTGCTGTTTGACAGTGTTTACCCGTTTGCTGCCGTTGTAAACCGTCCAGTTGGCATCGATGCCGTAGCTACCGTTATAAGAGGTTTTACTTTCGCTGGTGGTGATGTTGTCGCCACTGATGATCGTACCGCTGGCACTGTTCGGGCGGTTCACGATGCGCTGGCTGATATTTCCACTCAGGGAAGGAAGGAAATCCGCCTTTGCCAACTTTACATCTTCTTGCGTACTCTCGACGCTGATGCGGTTACGGCGGATGGTGATGTTATGCTCCAGGGCATAATCAATGCAATCACGAAGCGTCCACTGCTTCGGCATGTCGTCCTCTGCTTTCATTCCGGCAGGCAGAAGAAGCAGGCAGGATAGGATTATTAGAGAGATCTGTTTCATAATGCTTTCGTTTTGCGACCTAAACAATCTTTTTACCTTTATTTTCTGAAGCAAAACTACTTTGTATTAAATTCCTCTACAATTAGAATAGAAATAGGAGGTTGGTTCATAGACGAAAACGGGGATTTTGCCGATAAACGGAATAGAGGGGAATGAAAAGGTTTGGTAATTAGATTTGTAATTAGAAAGGGGACGCAGAAGACGCAGAGTAACGCAGATATTATAAATAAGTCTGCGAAATCTGCGTCTTCTGCGTCCCCTTTCTATGATTACGAGCTATGTGAGCGGAACTTAAAAATTCCGGATCATTTATCGTTTGAAAGAAACGGTTGTTTTTCCTCCGGTTTTTTGGATGAATACTTTTTTGTCGTGTTCATCGTCATCCGAATAGATATGTGTGCCGTTATATTTCCAGGATGATATCTTGGCGTAATATTTACCGCCGATAACGTTTTTGTCTGTGTATTTATAGGTGATTTCCAGTTGGTCGGTATCACCGTTTACATAGATAGGAAACGTATAGGTACTGTATCTTGAATCTCCGTATGCGCTCAATGTGCAGTAATACAGATTTTCCTCTTTGTCGAAATAAATCCAGTTATGGTTGCCATTGTAACGTATGATAGTGTCGTCGACGTCTGTCTGCCGGTCCTTGGTACGTTCGATCGGATTCTCCAGTTTCTCGCTCCATGATACGGGATACGTGTTCGGGTCATTCGGATGGATCAAGCTGTTCCCTTTCTCGTCGATATAGTAAAGACGTAAAGTGTTCGCCCTTCCGAAAAAATTACCGTCCGGTATGCTGTTCATCCATTCTTCCCCTTCTTCTTCCGGGTCCTCGGCATTGGGATTCAGGAGATGATCGTTACAGTTGGTAAGACCGACCGTACACAATAAAAGTAACAAGATACCGAATAAATGATTTGTTTTCATGATGTATAAACACTTTACCTGTTGTCTCTTATAATTCTCTTAACCAGATATTACGGAAGCTGATCGGTTCGCTGGGATCACCGTGGCTCTGCAGGATGATCGGGCCGGCTCCGTGAGGGATCACTTTCGGGAAGCCGATGTATTCGGTTGTTCCGAGGATCGTCGTGTTGTTCTGCAAAACGATGCCATTCTGAATAACGGTGATACGGGGCGGCACGCGATAGGTTCCGTCTTCTTTGAAAACAGGAGCGGAGTAAATGATATCGTATACATTCCATTCACCCGGTTTACGCATGGCGTTTGCCAACGGCGGTGTCTGTTTGTAGATACTTCCGGTCTGTCCGTTCACGTATGTTTCGTTGTTGTAGCAATCGAGCACCTGAACTTCATACATTCCTTGCATGAAGATGCCGCTATTGCCACGTCCCTGGCTTGTTCCCGTGATGTTTTCAGGAACGCACCATTCGATATGCAGCTGGTAGCTGTCGAATTTCTGTTTGGTCTGGATATCTCCGGCTTTCTTATTCACGGTGAAAACGCCATCGTGTACAATCCATTGAGCCGGTTCGCCTTTGGTGTTTTCCCAAGCGGAAAGGTCTTTGCCGTCGAACAGGACGATGGCGTCAGACGGAGCCGAGTTTGTTTTAATATCTCCCGGAGTAACGATTTTGGGTTGAGGAGTCCAGTATTCCGACATGCCCGGAGTCATTGGCTCCTGTTTCGGATACTCCTTCTGCTGTGCGCTGATGCTTACACAAGCCGTACAGGCAATGGCTGCCAGCACGGCTTTGTTGGTGAAGTCTCTTTTCTTCATGGTCTAAATTATTTTATATTTACATATTAAATGTTGCAAATCTACATAATAATTTGCCATGTTGTAACAGCTTTTACAGGAAAATGCGTTTAAGCGTTATGATTGAAAAGACGTTGTTTCGCCAGTTTCTCATATTTGGTCCCCGGACGGCCGTAGTTGCAATAGGGATAAATGCTGATTCCGCCGCGTGGGGTGAAGATTCCTGTCACTTCAATATATTTCGGGTCCATCAGCTTGACAAGGTCTTTCATGATGATGTTGACACAGTCTTCATGAAAGGCGCCGTGGCTGCGGAAACTGAAGAGGTATAGTTTCAGGCTCTTGCTTTCCACCATCTTCACATCGGGGATATAGTCGATATGGATGGTCGCAAAATCCGGTTGTCCGGTGATCGGGCAGAGGCTGGTAAATTCCGGGCAGTTGAAACGTACCCAGTAATCGTTGCCCTGGTGTTTGTTGGTGAATGCTTCCAGCACTTCCGGGGCATAATCCTGTTTATATTCGGTAGAGCTGCCTAAAAGGTGCAGTTCGTTTTCTTCTTTTCTTGTATCCATAATCTTATTTCTTCTTCCTGTTTAGGTATTTCTCCAATCCTTCTCTGCGCAATTTGCAGGCGGGGCAATGACCGCAACCGTCGGCAGGAACGCCGTTGTAGCAGGTCAGTGTCTGTGTACGAATCAGGTCGAATACGCCCAGTTCGTCGGACAACTCCCATACTTCACTCTTGTCACGGTCCATCAGCGGGGTGTGGATGACGAACTGTTCGTCCATAGCTAGATTCAGCGTGACGTTCAGTGAGCGGACAAAGGTGTCGCGACAGTCGGGATATCCGCTGAAATCAGCTTCCGATACGCCGGTTACTAGGTGAAAAATCCCTTTGCTTCGTGCCATGATAGCGGCGAAAGTCAGGAAAACCATGTTTCTTCCGGGAACGAATGTGTTGGGATAGCTGTCTGCCGGTTTGTCCTCGTCCATGACGATCGAGGTATCCGTCAGCGAATTTGGAGCCAACTGACTGATCAACGATACGTCTAGCAATTGGAACGGAACATGCGCATCGGCTGCAATCTTTCTTGCAATTTCAATCTCCTGGGAATGTTTTTGGCCGTAGGTAAAACATACGGCTTCTACGCGTTTAAAGTGCTTCTTAGCCCAGAAAAGGCAGGTCGTGGAATCTTGTCCACCGGAGAAGCATACCAAAGCGGCTTCTTGATGTTTCATATTTTTCTTGTTTTATACGTGGTTCAGCAAGCACACGGAAAAGGAGACGTTCCTTTTCGCTGCAAAGATACTTTTTTAATTGAAAATTGAGAATTGAAAATTGAAAATAGAGGGACACAGCTGGAGCTATTGCACAAAAATGATGTAATTGTGCCGCACATTTCTGTTAAAAGTGTGCAATATTAAAGAAAAGTCTTTATCTTTGCCGCCGTTTGCATCTGAGAGGATGTTATAAAAGAGGTATTAATTAATGAATATTTTATGAAGAAAATTATCGCTTTAGCATGTCTTTCCATGCTTCCGTTGTCGTACGCTGCGGCAGAAGGTTATCAGGTGAACGCCCAGAGTACCAAGCAGGCAGGTATGGGACACGTTGGTGCTGCCATGAAGTTGGGTGCAGAAAGCATGCATTTTAACCCGGCAGGTCTGGTGTTTATGGATAAGAGTGTGGACTTGTCGGCAGGTATAACCGGTGTGTTTGCCAACGGTAAGTTTACAGGAGATAATGGATACGTTCAAAAAACGGATAATAAGGCAAGTACGCCTTTGTATGTATATGCCGGTTTCAAGATTTATGATTTCCTAGCTGCCGGTATCAGTGTAAATACCCCTTATGGGAGTGCCATCAACTGGGGACGCGACTGGAAGGGTGCTCACCTGGTACAGGATATTTCTTTAAAAGCTTTCAATATTCAACCAACCGTTTCCTGGAAGATTATGGATAACCTGAGTATCGGTGCCGGTCTGATGATGGAATTCGGTAATATCGAACTGAACCGTGCCCTGATCGCGCCGCGTGCAATGACAGGGTTGGCTGAAAGTATGATGGGACAACTCGGTCCGATATTGGAAGCCATGCCACAATATAAGCCGATCGTCGATCAACTCGTATCGGAAATGTCCAAATATGATGAAACGTCTGCTGTTTCTGCTTCTTTGAAAGGGGATGCCGGTATTCGTCTGGGATTCAATGTCGGTGCGATGTACGATATTAACGATAAATTTACGGTCGGTGTATCTTATCGTTCAAAAGTAAAAGCCCGTGTGAAAGAAGGTGATGTTCGTTTGAGTTATGCCAATGAATTAGGTTTCAAAGGATTGCTGGGACAAGTGAATGGTTTGGTTAATCAACTGGAAGGAATGGGGATTGCTATCCCGGGTATTCCCAAAGACGGTATTCAGATTCCCCCGTTGGATCAGGCTACTTTTTCTGCGGAATTGCCTCTGCCGGATAACTGGAATGTCGGTTTGACTTACAAGCCTACAGACCGTTGGGTCGTATCGGGAGAAGTTCAGTTCGTCGGTTGGGGTGCTTACAACTCGTTGGTTGTGAATTTCTATCCGGCTTCGGAATTGAGCCAATATGATATCGATGCTCCGAAGAAATACAAAAACTCACGTATTTATCGTCTAGGAACTCAGTTTGCGGCAACCAATCGTCTCGATCTTCGTTTAGGTGCTTACTTTGACGAAACTCCGGTAGAAGATAATTACTTGAATCCGGAAACTCCGAGTATGAATAAGTTGGGTATCACCGCCGGTCTGAGCTTCCGTCCGCTGGAATCTTTGTCTGTTGATTTTGCATTTTCTTATGTGACCGGATTCGGACGCGACGGTTCTTATACGGATCTCGATTTGTTAGGAAAACCTCGTACATTCGGTGGACATTACAATGTATATGCTTTGATGCCGTCAATCGGTCTTTCTTACGCTTTTTAACCTATACATATATATAATAAATCAGAAGAAAAGGGCTTGTCCGGGGTGGCAAGTCCTTTTTTCTTTATCAATGAATGAACAAGGTTTTTATTTGCGGGTGAAAAAAGTTTCATCCTAGTGGGGAAAGTTTCCCATTATACCGGGGCTTTTCCCCCACTTGTGTGGGGATTTTTCCCCATAGTTATGAAAATTGTGGGGAAATGGAAACGATGCTTCCCTTAGCGGATCGCTACTTTGCGGACAGTTTCGCCGATGCGGACGATGTAATACCCCTTGGCGATATCGACAGTGTATTCACCATCCGGTTGCTTCATTTTGATTTCTTTGACACGGATGCCTACCACGCTGTATATTTCCAGTTTGCTACCGATAGGAGCATTCTTTACAACTATCTTGTTGTCGTAGGCACTGATTTCAATAGAGTCGGGTTCTGCTATCTCAGCCTGTTTTACGGCATGCGTAGTTGTTGCCACCTGCTGTGCATTGACAGTGAGTGGATTACCAACGTAAGCGCTGATCAACAGGATTATGGCAAATAATGATCTCATATTCAAAACCCTAAATTCGTACAAATGTATGAATAATTTTGAATATGGTGGATATTTGGCAGTTATTATTTAAGAAAAGGACCTTATTATATGGGTAAGACCATGCCTTCGCTTCCTAAAATTGTTCCGGGAAATATCTCCTTTGCTTCTTTATGTAATTCTGTGAGTTCTTCGTAACGGGCAGAATAATGACCGATGACAAGCTGTTTTACTCCTGCCTTTAATGCAATATCTGCTGCTTGGCGGGCAGTTGAATGAAACGTCTCTTTGGCACGTGCTTTGTCACATTCGGCAAAAGTAGCTTCATGGTAAAGGAGGTCTACGCCTTCAATAATCGGAATGACAGACGGATTGTAGGCGGTGTCCGAGCAATAGGCATAGCGTTTGGGCGGTGCTGCCGGGCGCGTCAGCCGGGAACAGGGGATCACTTCTCCTTCCGGGGTGATATAATCTTTTCCCTGTTTGATATCTTTCATGCAGCGTATGGGTACCTGATAGAAATCAGTCATTTCGCGGATGATATGCGCTTCTTTGGGCTTTTCGGCAAACAAGAAACCACAAGTCGGAATCCGGTGCTTCAGGGGAATGGAATAAACAGACAGAGAACGGTCTTCCATGATCAGCGAATGACTGTAAGTATCTATATGGTTGAAACGGACTTTGTAAGGCATTCCTTTGCAGAATGTATCCAATACAGGACGCATGTAGTTTTCGATCTCTTTGGGGGCATGTATCACCAGTTCGCCGGTACGTCCCAGCATACCCAGTGTGGAAATAAGACCCGGCAGTCCGAAGCAATGGTCTCCATGTAGATGGGAAATGAAAATATGGTTTAAGCGGCTGAATTTGATACGCATATGACGCATCTGTACCTGCGTGCCTTCACCACAGTCTATCATATATAATTTATCACGTAAATCTACTACCTGAGAAGTTGCCAGATGCCGTGTTGTGGGTAAGGCTGAACCGCATCCTAAAATATTTAAATTGAAATCTGCCATAAAGGAATCCCTTGGATAATTGTTTGCAAAGATAATACAAAAGCATCTGCGTTCTGTGAAAAATAACAAAAAAAGCGGTCCGATTGTTCCGAAGATGGCCCGGATTACATATATTTGTTTGCTGTCCTTCGGGAAGCAATGTTTAGTAAGTAAAAAAGACTTAAGATATTTTATTCTAAGCCTTAACTAACTTTTTCTTTTTGTTTAAAACGGTTAAATGTAGAAACGGCCAAGCGTGAGCTTCGCCGTTTCCTTTGTTTTATAGGGTATGTATCTCGCAAGGGCGGTTTTTTTTGACCGCCCCGTACATTAATAAGTGTGACTGTCTTTCTCTTCCATTTCTTCCGCATCGATCTTATGAAGATCAAGTGCCCGCCATGCATAGAATATGTAGGCAAGGACGAAAGGTACCAGGATGGATACGTAACTCATCACTTTCAAAGTAAATGGACTGGAACAACTGTTCTGTATGGTCAATGAACTTTGCAGGTCGGTCAGTGACGGATAGTAAGCCGTGTTGTTCCATCCGGCACAGAGCAATAATGCCAATACGGTGAGAACAGTTCCTGTTCCGGCAAACCAAATCCCTTTTCGCCATGTTTGCGACACGATCGTTTTGATGATTCCATACAGAACGAGTACCACACCGGCAAGCAGTACAGCCAGCACGGCAGGCATTTCTATCAGATTGATGAAATATTTATAAGGCTGCATGAATACTTCCTGTGTTTCCGGATTTACGGCAAATCCGCTTACCAGCATTAAACGTATGAGGAATACCAGGAAGAACACCAGGAATAAAGCTGTTTCCGGGATCAACCGTTTCCGGCAGCGACTGACTATATCCTTATTGTCGATGTTGTTGATAAAATAGAGGAGTGCCTGTACACGTGCCAGGAAGAATACCGCCAGTCCGAGACATACGTTCCAGAATACAAAGGCAGCTTCCAGCCCATGCAATGAATTGTTCCAGGTTGAAATAACCGGCATGGCTATATCCGTCATCTGTCCTTTGTTCACCGAAAATTCGGCTCCATTGAAGAAGGTGGCAACTGCCGTACCCAGTAAGATCGGGCCGAGTACGCCGTTTATGATCAGGAATACCTGATATGTCTTTTTGCCTAACAAATTACCTTTCTTTGCCTGATATTCGTAGGATACGGCCTGGATAACGAAGCAAAGCAGGATGAGCATCCATACCCAGTATGCCCCACCGAAGCTGGTCGAATAGAACAGGGGAAATGATGCAAAGAACGCACCACCGAAAGTCACCAGTGTCGTAAAGGTAAACTCCCATTTACGCCCGGTGGAGTTTATTAACATCTTTTGTTCCAACTCAGTCTTTCCGATCGAGAAGAGTAACGACTGACCTCCCTGGACAAAGAGCAGGAATACTAACAGTGCTCCCAGCAGGGATACAAGGAACCACCAGTAATGTTGTAATAATATATATGTACTATCCATGGTGTATATTTTTAGTTTTCATTGTTAGTAGATACGGCGGGACCTTTCTTGATGGCTTTCACCATAATACCTATCTCTGCGATCAACAGGATCGTGAAGAGGATCAGGAACAGGAAGAAAGTGGTCTGCACGGACGATGTGGCGAGTTTGGAAATAGAAGCACTTGTCGGAAGGATATCCTGTATCGCCCAAGGTTGACGTCCCACCTCGGCTACAATCCATCCGGCCTGTCCGGCGATATATCCCAGCGGGATAGACCACAGGCATACTTTTTGTAGCCAGCGTGCATCCTGGAATTTATCTTTCTTATTCCATACCAAGGCAATGATAAAGAGCAGGATGAAATATCCCCCTAGAATAACCATGATGCGGAACGAATAGAATGTCATGCCGACATGAGGAACCAGGTCGCCCGGATCTTTGATATAGCCGTAACCGAAATAGGGGAAGTTTTCTTCCAGCGTAGCCCGGTATTGCTTGGCGGCTGTTTCGTCTTTATCTTTCTTTGCCTGGCGGTAATTGGCCAATGCCTGGATAGCCTGTTGGCCTTTCTCGATCTTTTCGGCAGCAGAGAGGGCAGGGGTGCCTTCTTTCGTTGTGTAACCTCCTTCGATCAGGTTGTTGATGCCCGGAACGTAGCCGTTCAGGTCGCGTTCTGCCAGGAAAGATAACATTCCCGGTATTTTTATATCGAAAATAAAAGGATCGGCATTGTCTTTATAACTGGTTTTGTCCGGATTCAGCACACCTATGCCGACCAGTCCGACTTTGTTTCCTCCTTCATAGAGACCTTCCATAGCCGCCAGTTTCATCGGCTGTTTCTGTGCTACCTGGTAAGCAGAACCGTCACCCGTCCAAACGATCAGGATAGATGCGACCAGACCGAATATGGCGCTGATTTTAATGCTCTCCAGGGCAAAGCGTGTGTTCCGTTTCTTCAATAGGTACCAGCTGCTGATGCCGATAACGAACAAGGCCCCCACGATCCAGCCGGATAATACAGTATGGAAGAATTTATTGATGGCAACCGGCGACAGAGCTACCGCCCAGAAGTCGAACATTTCATTGCGGACCGTATCCGGGTTGAAATGCATGCCTGCCGGATGCTGCATCCATGCGTTGGCGATCAGAATCCATAAGGCTGATAAAGTCGCACCGATAATAGTTAGCCAGGTGGAAGCCAGGTGGAAACGTTTGCTCACCTTGTCCCAGCCAAAGAACATTACGGCAATGAATGTAGCTTCCATGAAGAAAGCAAGGATACCTTCGATGGCTAGTGGCGCTCCGAAAATATCTCCGACGAACCAGCTGTAGTTCGACCAGTTCGTTCCGAATTCAAATTCGAGAATCAGACCGGTGGCAACACCGATCGCGAAGTTAATACCAAACAGCTTCATCCAGAACTGCGCTGTCTTTTTCCAGAATTCGTCACCTGTTTTGTAATAAATGGTTTCCAGGATAGCCTGGATCACACCAAGCCCTAAAGTCAGGGGTACAAAAAGCCAGTGATACATGGCCGTAAGAGCGAACTGCGCCCTAGACCAGTCAATCAAAGAAGTGTCAATGCTTTCGATCATAACTATATTAATTAAGGAGTAATTGCTCGATTGATCAATTCACCCGATACGTGTTCTTCTTTCTCGGAATTGCTGTCAAACTGTCCCAGGTAATTAGGAAAGAAAAACAGTTTTAATATAAAAAACATAATGAAGAGTTTGACCAATATAATCAGCCATAGGGTTTTACCTAGCTTCATCTCACGAAAACCTTCTAGGTAAAATTGGTATATTCGAACAAGTATTGGTTTCTTTTTCATGTTCATCTCTTCATTTATATAACAGAAATCAGGTGAATATGTTTTGTGTTAGACAAATATAAAAGAAACAACGACTTTTCATACACCTAGTTTCATAGATAATATTTATGAAAAAATAGACATTGTCTATAAGGTCTGTTAAAAAAAACTATTTTAAAAAAGAAAGCCGGAGGTTCAGGCTTGTTGTTATTTTCGCATTGGCTATATTTGCGTCAGTTTGTGTTTTTAAGCTGTGAATTTTGAATTAGAATATTATTATTAAGTGCTAATCTATAAAAAGTTATTACTATGTCAAACATCACTAGAAGATCATTTCTTCAAAGAGGAGCAGCTGCTGCAGCTGCATTGACCATTGTACCGGGTTCTGTTTTAGGAAAAAGTCATGGATATGTGGCTCCTACAGATAAATTGAATATTGCCGCTGTCGGTATCGGTGGTATGGGCCATGCCAATATTAATAATGTAAAAGGAACTGAAAACATCGTTGCGCTTTGTGACGTGGATTGGAAATATGCGAAAGGCGTATTTGGGGAACATCCGAATGCAAAAAAATATTGGGACTATCGTAAGATGTACGATGAGATGGGTAAATCTATCGATGCCGTCATTATTGCTACAGCCGACCATACACACGCTATGATTACAGGAGATGCGATGACATTGGGCAAGCATGTTTATTGTCAGAAACCGTTGACACACTCTGTGTACGAATCTCGTTTGTTAACTAAGCTGGCTGCTTCTACAAATGTGGCAACTCAGATGGGTAACCAAGGTTCTTCTTCTGAAGATACTGATTTGGTTTGCGAATGGATTTGGAATGGCGAAATCGGTGATATCACAAAGGTAGAATGTGCAACTGACCGTCCTATCTGGCCGCAAGGTTTGAATACTCCGGATAAAGCAGATAAGATTCCTTCTACATTGAACTGGGATCTGTTTACCGGTCCTGCAGAATTGAAACCTTTCAATAACATTTATCATCCTTGGAACTGGCGCGGATGGTGGGCTTATGGTACAGGTGCCTTGGGCGATATGGCTTGTCATATTATGCACACTCCGTTTAAGGCTTTGAAATTAGGATATCCAACAAGCGTTGAAGCATCTTCTACTCTGTTGCTCCGCGATTGTGCTCCTAATGCACAGCATGTGAAATTTATTTTCCCTGCTCGTGAAAATATGCCGAAATTGGCTCTGCCGGAAGTTGAAATTCATTGGTATGACGGTGGTATGATGCCGAACCGTCCGGAAGGTTTCCCGGAAGGAAAAGAATTAATGGGTCCTGGTGGCGGTCTGACTATTTTCCACGGTACGAAAGATACATTGATTTGTGGTTGCTACGGACAGCAGCCGTTCTTGTTGTCAGGTCGCGTTCCTAATGCTCCTAAAGTATGTCGTCGTGTAAACGGACATGAAATGGACTGGGTACGTGCTTGTAAAGAAAATCCATCCAGCCGTGTACAAACAAAGTCTAATTTCTCGGAAGCCGGTCCGTTCAACGAAATGATCGTGATGGGCGTATTGGCTGTTCGTTTACAGAGTCTGAACAGAACATTGAAATGGGATGGCAATAATATGCAATTCACGAACATTGGTGATAATGAGATGATAAAGACTTGTATCAAAGATGGTTTCACTATCAAGGATGGTCATCCTTCATTTGCAAAAGACTGGACAGATCCTGTTAATGCAAAACAGTTTGCAGCAGAACTGATCAAGCATAACTATCGCGATGGATGGAAATTGCCTGATATGCCTAGATAACAGTTTTAAACTACATAAAAAATGAAGAAGTCAGTATTATTTGCCAGTGCCGCGCTGATGATGTGTTATTTCACCTCTTGTGGCGGCGGAAAGAAAACAGAAGAAGCTGCTGCGGATGCAACAGTCGAAACAAAAACAGAAGCAGCCGTGCCTGAATACAAATTATTGGATTTACCGACAGTAGACCTGTCTACATTCCCGAAAGATGCCGATGGTTGGATTACTATGTTTGACGGTAAGACACTGAATGGCTGGAGAGGTTATGATCGTACAGATGTTCCTAATGCATGGGAAGTGAATGATGGCGCAATCCATATCAAAGGTTCCGGAGCCGGTGAAGCTGGTGCTAAAGACGGTGGTGACCTGGTTTTTGCTCATAAGTTCAAAAACTTCGAATTGGAATGGGAATGGAAAGTGGCTAAAGGTGCCAACTCTGGTGTGTTTATCCTGATTCAGGAAGTAGAAGGACAACCTTCTTACATCTCTTCTCCTGAATATCAGATATTGGACAATGCAAACCACCCGGATGCTAAATTAGGTAAGGATGGTAACCGTATGTCTGCTTCCCTGTATGACATGATTCCGGCTAAACCGCAGAACTCTAAACCGTTCGGCGAATGGAATAAGTCAAAGATTATGTGTTACAAAGGTACAGTTGTTCATTATCAGAACGACGAACCGGTTGTTGAATATCATTTGTGGACTCAGCAGTGGAAAGAAATGCTGGATGCAAGTAAGTTCAGCAAAGATAAATGGCCGTTGGCTTACGAACTGCTGTTGAACTGTGGTGGACCTAACAAAGAAGGTTTCATCGGTCTGCAGGATCATGGCGACGACGTTTGGTATCGTAACATCAAGATTAAAGTATTGGATTAATTTAATCGATTTGCGCATAATTAATAGTAATACCCGGAATCGGCGGTTTGTCCGATTTCCGGGTATTTTTTTGAAAAAAAGTTTCATATTCCTGTAACCTTCCCGCCGAAGTGTTAGTCTTATCTGTAAACAAAACAATTAGAAACATTTTAAATATTGAAATTATGGATGGTGGAGAGATGTTAATAGCTTTGACTGCGATTATTTGTGCAGTTGGTTTGCCCGTATTATTGCTTATTGTATTGGTCGTAAGGACTACCCGGACAAAACATGAGGAGCGTATGGCAATGATCGAAAAGGGTATTGTTTTGGAGGAACCGGAAAAGAAGACGAATAAATTCAATGCTTTACGTAATGGATTACTGATGATCGGGCTGGCGTTGGGGGCCATGTCTGGAGTTTACCTGGACGCTACGATGCCAAGTGACTGGACTGGTTTTCCGGTTGTTATCTTTACAGTTCTGGGCGGAGGTATCGCTTATTTAATCTATTTCTTTATCGTTCTCAAAATGATGGAGAAGGAGAAAGAGCAATAAAACAGGATTGATGGACGAACAGAAGTGGATAAAAAGTATTCTGGCAGGAGATACCAAGAGTTTCTCCTGCTTCGTCACGAAGTACCAGCAGATGGCTTTTACGATTGCTTTCCGCATATTGGAGAATCGTGAGGAGGCAGAAGAAGTCGTGCAGGACGCTTTTGTGAAGATGTATCGTGCGCTTCCGTCTTTCCAGTTTGGCAGTAAGTTCTCTACCTGGTTCTATAAGATTGTTTACAATACAGCGATAACGGCGCAAAGGAAACAGTCTGTTTTTGAAAGTTATGATGATGCTATTGCAACCGATCTGACAACGAGTGAAGTGGATAGTGCAACTGCTATCCTGGAACGGGAAGACCGGAAAGAAATAATTACCCGCGTACTGAAAAAGTTACCGGCTGACGAGAGCCTGGTGCTTAATCTCTTTTATCTGGAAGAGTGTTCCATTGCCGATATCGCTCAGATCACGGAAATGACTCCTTCCAATATTAAAATAAAATTGTTTCGGGGACGTAAACACTTCTACGAAACATTACAGTTAATGATGCAGAACGAAACAGCGAATGTGTTATGAATACATCGGATAAAGATATAAATCGGTTGACCAAAAAGATCCTGAAAGAGAGTATGGTCGAGCCGTCTCCAGAGTTGAGTATGAAGATTATGGATCTGATCATGCAGGAGGAACCATTGAAAGTACCGGAAGTGAAAAAGGTAAAGTTGGAATCCGGAATGCCGCCTTTTATGATTGTTGGTATAATTATTGTATATCTGGTGGCATTTGCCGGATTATTGATGCTTATCGGTCAGCTTCCCGCAGGAAACGTTAGCCATATACTGAGCGGCCTAAAAGAGAAGTTACCGTATATTCTAACGGTGGCAGCGATTGCCGGATCGTTGATATTTTATTCGGCATTGGATAAAATATTGGCATTGCGGTATTTTGGTAGATGACAGTTGACAGTTGACAAGTGACAGTTGACAGTTATTTCCTCTTTCAGTCGATTTATTTACTGAGTGCGAAGCCTAATTGTCAACTGTCAACTGTCACTTGTCAACTGAAAAATGTTTCACATTTTTCCTTTATAACGCTTTCACCCGTATATTGCTATAATTATTCCCGTCGAAATAAATTCGTCCTTTGTTTCCACCATTAATCTCATAATAATGGTTTGTCTTGTCCTCTGTTGAAGTTTTCGTGACATTGAAGCCTTTGACATCCTGGTTGCCATATTTCATGCTTTCGGCAGCCACCTTGAAAGATGCATTCGACGAAATATTCACATTCAGGTTACCGTAACGAGCCTCAACATTCAGACTCTTGAAATTTGCAGAAAGTTCTTTTATGTTCAATGTACTGTAGGCTAGTTCGCTGATATCCAGTGATTCCTTAACGGAGCCGATTGTCGCCTCACTGTATTTGATCTCCAGACTACCTTTGTCAAGTCCTTGTATCTTTACATTCCCATATTTATTTTCCAGATTGATCTGTGTACATTCTTTGACTTCCATATTGGAATACTTATTATCGGCATTCAGCAGATCCGCATTACCGACTGAAACTTTGCCACAGTAACCCAGATCCAGATTAGCCTTTGTTACATTATTAATATCCACATTCCCGTATTTCGCTTCCAGGTTAAGAGGCTCTGTGAAACTTCCGGCATTCAGGTTTCCGTATTTTACCTGTATGGTGCTCTTTCCTTCGTTTTTATCCGGGAGATTGATATTTCCGTATTTCTGTGTCAGGTTGATCGCCAGTTTGGACGGTATGCTGATGAAATAGTTGATCGTGAAACGTTCGTTCCTGTTTCCATTCCAGTTCTGCTGTTTGAGTGAGGTAACGGCAGAAACAATACTTCCGGTTTTCTTTATATCGATCTGTACACGATCGATCGTAGCTTGTGCGGCTTCTGCACTTTCCGCTTTCGCCTCAATCTCGACGCGAATTGAAACCTCGTTCTTGTTCCAATGGGTGATTGTGGTATTACCGTAACGATTATCTGTCTGTAACAGGTCGCTCAGACTTACGTTGAATGAACGGCTGATCTCTTTCTTTTTAATACTTTCGGGTTTTGCGGCCCAACCGAGAGCTGTACTTGCAATAAGTAATACAGCCAGAAGTAATAATGAACGGCTTCTTGTTTGTTTTGTATTCATGATATATATTTTTTATTTGTTGTCATTCTCGTTTTCATTTGTAACCCGTTCCATCTGCTTCAGCATGATGTTCAGGCTTTCCACACTGGCACTGTAATGCTGGTTCATAGCAAACAAGCCGTCGTTGGAACAGGGGAGTGTCGGAAGGATCGTCTTTTCAAACATGTAATTGTCTTTCAGTATTCTTTTGCTTTCTTGCAACAGATCTGCACTTCCCGTAGTTTTGTCCTGTTTGTATAAGGTCTCCATTTGTGCCATGATGTCATTGATCTGCATCTTGTAATACATCTGCAGCTCGTTGAATTCCTTTTGCTCACTACACTGTTTCTGTATGGATGCTTTCTGATTGTTCGTCGGAACAGGCGTCCCGCCCGGCATCCGTAACAAGAGGAGCAGAGCAATGGATGCTGCTGCAGCAAAAGCGCATAAGCTGTATAGCTTGAAATGTTTCCTGCGTGCAGGCGGCAGTTTCTTTTCGAAGCGATCGAAGTGACCTTCCGGCAGAAGGTCATCTTCAAAAGCTTCTCTGTTGGTGTCTATGAATTTCTTTAATTTGTCCATGTCAATTAGCTGCTATAATATCTAACAATTTGCGCTTCGCCCGCAGATACTGGCTGCGTACGCTTGGCGGCTGAATGTGCAGGATAGAGGCAATCTCTTCCATATCATATCCCTCAAAGAGGTAGAGTGAGAGAATCACGCGGTAACCGGTCGGCAGTTTATTGGTCGCTTCTTTGACCTGTTTCACGGAATATTGTATTTCTTCCTCGTCGGGTCCGTCTGACTCCGGTGCGGCATAGTTGTCGGATAACTCTTCCCATTCCGGGCTTTGGCGGCGAACATAGTCGATGGCCGTATGAACGGCTATCCGGTGGATCCAGGCTTCGAAACACTGATCGTCTTTATATTGGTCGATGCGGGTGAAGATTTTCAGGAATGCGTCCTGCATGGCTTCTTCCGCTTCACCGCTGTTACCGACAATACGCAGGCAAGCTATGTACAATCGCCGGGCGAATTGTTTGTACAAGGCCAGTTGCGCATTTCGTTTCCCTTTGCGGCAACCCTCTATCAGTTGTACTGTTGTTTCGTTCATTTGTTTATATAAACGAGAGCAAGCGGCCGACCGTTGCATCTGCGCTACGAATTTATACAAAAAAAAGAAAGGCATCATCACGATGCCTCTCTCCCTGAACTAAATGATAAAAATAAAAGTTATGTGGGAAGGTTTAATTTGTCGAATGAAAATTCTCTTCTCCCATCATCGGTGCTTTACCGGCGGGGGAGCCAGATTTATAGTTGAGTTCAAACGTCTTGTCACCTTCATACGATTTGTATTTGATCTTCATCGTCACTATCTCACCATTTGTATCCGGCAGGCTGTTCAGTCTGAATGAGGCCAACCCCCATCCCTGTCCGCCTGACAGGTTATCGTATGCATTATGACGGAACTCCAGTTCATAAGTACCCGTATTGTTCATCTTCACCAGGTTGAGGAAATGTTTGGTATGTCCGTCGAAATAAGATTCGAACTGGAAATTGATGTAACCGTCCTCAATCCATACAGACTTCATCCATATGGGATCATTGCCATAATATTCATCATTCTTTTCACCCAGATCGGCAACGATCGATTTAGTCAATACGCTATCTATTTTATTGACACGGATTATATAATCGTATCCTGGAATGCCACTACTGATAGAATCGCCTAATAAGGTAAAGTTTATAAATGCACGTCTTTCTTTGTCTACTCCGAAATCAGGAGTAACGCCGGAAGCCGGCCATAAAGTAGTGGAATCATCCCATTGCAAGTAATAGTTGTTATTACCTAGCGGCTTGATCGTCGCTATTCCAAAACTATATTTATCAGGCGAATATCCGTCATCATCCAAACAAGAATACATGGTAGAGGTAGCTAAAATAGTCCCCAGGACCAGTATAAAAGTTCTCAACGTCTTCATCACATTCATATCACTAAAAATTGCTTATTTCCCATTCTATAAATGTAGATGGAGAAAAAACGGAAAATGCTGCAAAAGAAGATGATAAAAGATGTTAATGCCTTAGTGACTGATAAATAAGTTCGGCGGTACGTTGTGAAGCCCCTGGTTTTCCGAGTAGCTGGATGATCTCGTCGTAACCCTCGAGCATTTGTTGGCGATAGGCGGCATCGTGAAGTATTTTGCCTAGCTCATCGTGTATCTGCTGATAAGAGAATCGGGCGCCGAACAATTCCTGTACGACTTCGCGTCCGGCAATCAGGTTCACCAACGAGATATATTTGGTATGGAAGAAATTGCGGAAGATAAAACTGGCCAACGGTCCGGCCACGACATAATAACAGACTACCTGCGGAACGCGGAAGAGCGATGTTTCAAGCGTTGCCGTACCCGAAGTAACCAGGGCGGCCCGGCTGTGTTGCAACAGGTCGTATGTCTTGCCGAAGACGATTTTGGCAGGATGGTTTCCTATATATTGTTTGTAATATTCCGGTTCCAGTCCGGGAGCTCCGGCTATAACCGGCTGATAGTCGGGATAGGCGGCTGCGACCTCCAGCATGGTTGGAAGATTATCTTTGATTTCCTGCCGACGGCTTCCGGCCAGGAGGGCCAGGATAGGTTTATCCGGCAGCCCTTCATCAGCCATAAATGTATCGGGACGGCTGGCTTGTTTTTCTTTATATTGGGCAACCGAGTCGACAGAAGGATTTCCTACGTAATCGACTGAGTAATCGAGCTTGCGGAAAAACTCAGTTTCAAAAGGCAGAATGCAGAACATCCGGTCTACATAACGGCGGAAATCCTTGATGCGATATTGTTTCCATGCCCATATTTTGGGTGAGATATAATAGTAGACGGGTAAATGAAGTACGGTCTTTACGAATTTGGCTATTTTCAGATTGAAACCGGGATAATCGATCAGGATTACCACGTCCGGCCGGTATTGTCGGATATCTTCCTGGCAGGTCTTCATATTATTCAGGATCGTACGCAGATTGAGCAGTACCGGGATAAAACCCATAAAGGCCATTTCCCTGTAATGTTTCACCAAGGTGCCCCCTACAGCCTGCATCAAATCTCCTCCGAAGAAACGGAAGTCTGCCTCCGGATCTTTTTCTTTTAATGCCGCCATCAGGTTCGACGCATGTAAATCGCCCGAAGCTTCACCTGCTATCAGAAAATATTTCATAAAGAGTAATTTATTTTACTTCCCATTCCTTACATTTATCCATCCACTCGTAATCTGTTACATCGAGTTTACAGGGAACCAGCGAAGCATATCCGCTATCGAGTGCCAGCATATCGTTATCTGAATGGATCGGTTTGGCATTCTCAAAAGAACCTGTCAACCAAAATACCGGTTTGCCTGCTCCGTCCTCCGAACGCTTATACTCCTTAACCCACTTTCCGACAGCCTGACGGCATATCTTCATACCTTTTACTGTCTCTACTTTCGGCACATTCAGATTCAGATAAGTCCCGGCAGGCAATCCTTCTTTTAGTACACGGCGGGCTACCATACGTCCCAAGCGACAGCATTCTGTGAAATCTGCATCCGGATGATGGTCGAGCAGTGAGACACCCATCGAAGGTACACCGAATACACAGCCTTCGGCGGCAGCCCCCATGGTTCCTGAATAAAGAACGGCTATTGCCATATTTCCTCCGTGATTAATACCGGAAACAAGCAGATCCGGTTTGCGGTCGAGTACTTCATTAATGGACAGTTTTACACAATCCACCGGTGTTCCCGTACATTTATATATTGTCAGTCCTTTTTCTTTTTTCACCAGACTGTATTTGATCGGATTCTCAGATGTAATCGCACTACTCATACCCGAACGTGGGCCGTCAGGAGCAAATACAACCAGATCTCCCAGGTCTCTTAGGCATTCTGTCAACTCTTTGATACCTTTGGCATCTACGCCATCGTCATTTGTAATCAGGATAAGCGGTCTATCGTTCATTGCAACTTATTTTTGTAATACCACTACAAATGTAACGATAATCTTTTGACGGAGGATGCTTTTAATTTTTTCTTAACGTTCTTCCGGGTTGTTTGTCTTTTATGTCTTTTCATGCAGAGAAGTCTGGTTGTTTCAGGAATTATGTAGGGGGCCGTTTATCTTCTCTTGTTTGACTTATGGGAGGAGTAAGTTCTCCTTTCGGAGACTCAAGGGGAGAGCTTTGCTAATCTAAACAATTAACTCTAATATATTATATCTGTAATATATTCCTTTCTAAAAAGTAAGCTATATATTACATATTAGAATACTATACCTTACTTTTGAGTAAGGTATGCCTTACATATATATAACATAGGAAAAATATATTAAATTCTTGGTTTTGATGGATTATTTCTCTTAGAGAAATTTCTTGGTGTATTGGATGTTGTTGAAACAGATTTCCCTGTGTAGACAATTATGGAAAAATAACTTGATGAAGTTGTTTTATATAGTTGGTTTTGTCATTAATGGGTTGATTAATAAGTTATAATGCTGTTGCTTGAAAAAAGATGCTACTGATTTGCGTTATCTTTTGATTATAATTGGATGTTTTTGAAGGAAGTATAAAATAAAAGTAGGAGCTTCTGGTGGCGGAGGTGGTTGAAATCCAGGGATATACAGTTTATTTATATTAATGTACGCACGTACATTAATATATTTGATCGATATTGTTCTTTAATTGAGTGAGTAAATTATAGCTTAAATAAAGTGAAATGTATGACTAGCTAAAACGATCGTTTTTTCTCGTCATGACTTGGAGGGTTCGTCCCTTAAAACGGGAGATTCATACAAACGATGCTATTCAATTGATAAGAAAGAACATAAGGTTGAAAAAAATAATCAAAAAAGAATTGCCGAAATCAAACAAATGCTTACTTTTGTTGACGAGAAAAAACGATCGATTAATTTAGTCATAGGACAAGAAGTGTTTTTTGATAGCGATCGTGTTGAATAAGAACTTATTACACTTTAGTATTAATATTAAATTTTAGAATTATGAACAAAAAGTTTTCTACTCTGGTAGGATGCTTGGCTTTGGGAACGTTGTTTTCGGCAAATGCAACAGTACAAGATGCTTATCGTACATTTGCAACAACTTCCGTATCCAAAACATCTACAGGTAATGCTGGTCTATCTGCTTTGACTGGTGGTGCAACATTCAATGGGGCTGCTTGGTCGCAGGATGTTTACCATATCCAAGACAATCTTCTTTATCAATTACAGGTAACTGCCGGTGACAATATTCAGGATGATGGTACAGACCCTTATGTATTGATTCAGGAAAGAAATTACGAAACAGGTAAGATCTATCTGAAAGCAGTTAAATCGAGTAAAGCTCCTCTGAATGCTTCTTTGTGGACAATCAAGTATGACAAACAAGACGGTGTAAGCGGTGGTAAGTTTACTTATGTAAATAAAGAAACCGGTTTCGCTTTGACGTTTGATCATGATCGTGCTGCAAAAACTGTTGGTACAGCTGCAAATGCTAAAGCAACAGCTGCTGTAGAAATGAATGGTTGTACTGACAACTGGTCATGGTATACAGTAAATAGCAATGTAAATCCTTTTGATTATTCTCCTGTATTCTCTTATCTTCACAATCAGGCAAACAATCAGGTGATGTGTTTGGTAGTTGCTGATGATGCTACTGTAACAGGCGATTTGGCGACTAATGGTATGAGTAAGGCAGGTGTACTGTTGACTTCTGCTGTTTACGATTCAAATGTAGCAGGTCCGTCAGTGGGTAACATTCCTACTATTGCAGTAAATCTTAAGCCGGTAGTTGCTAATCCGATCATCATGACTGCTGACGATTTGAATGCTCGTATGGATGCTGATTTCCATGCAACTAACTTCGAATTTTTGATTAATCCGAATACTTTGGAAGGAACAACCCCTTTCACTGGATCATTCGTTGCTGAAGAAAATGCTTTAAGCTTGCCGACAGCGATGGGTATCGATAAGAAATTTAATTTGAACTTCAAGCTTGGAAATGGTTATCTGTTGGCAGATACAGCTCGTTACCAGGAAGATAACTATGCTCCTTCGGTTTCTCCTTCTGTTAAGTTTGCCGTAAAGACTCCGGTTGCTGCAGATAATGATTATATGAAGGCTCGTTACTACTTCAAAGCGACTTATTTCCCGACAAACGACAGCTTGCTGATTGAACCGTTGAATGCTGCTGTACAGGAAGATGCTGAGTTCAATGCTCATACGGATTGGAAAGCTTCAAAAGCTTGTACACAATATTTCAAAAACGATTATACTGTAGCAAATACGTTTACTAATACTAAAACATATGCTGCTACAGGTTCTAATACTGTTTCTTTAACTGCTGCTACAATCCCGGGTCAAACGAATCCGGTGCTGACAGTTGCCAGAGACAACCGTGATGAATTTAAGGTAAAGACATCTGTTGTACGTCCGTTCGATTATCTGACTCGTGGTACAGTTGCTGATGGCTTGTATTTCATCAATCTGTATACAACTAAATCTTCTGTAGAACGTGCTAACGGTATGTATATCGTTGAGAACATGGAAGGTAACATGATGTATGACAACCAGGCTATGGATCAGGACTTCTCTTTGATGCCTGCTACACAGTGGGTTGTTGAACAGTTGGATTGCAACGATGCTTCAAGCGTAGCACGTCGTGTTAAGATTCACAATCGTGAATATGCTGATCAGGTATTTGAAGGTCAGTTATATAATATGGGTACTACTGCTGCTGGTCAAACAATCTACCGCTTTATCGACCGTACTTATGTAGGTGGAAATGATAACAAGGGAATGTTTAATAACCAGTATCTGGGTGTTCAGGATTCTATCATCTTTACTGCAGTAACTTCTCCGATCGCTAAAACAGCTTACCACGGATACAAGAAGTTCACTGTTGACGAACTAAGCAATGGTATTGAAAACAACTATACTATCAAGTATTATCATTTCAATAACGATAATCTGTATTTGCAGAGTGAAGTAGGTAAGATTTCTAAAGCTGAAGAAGCTACAGATCCTACAATCTACGAAATCGCTGAAGCAACATTGCCTAACAATGGTGGTGCTATTGTAAACAATTTTGGTTATTCGTTGACTGGTTATCAGGACTTGGAAAGAACAGCTTATGTTCTGAAACTGAAAGATGCTAATTTATTAGACAACGATAAGAAGTATATTGCATTGGTTAAGAATGCACAGGATAACAACTATTATTACGAAGCAGTTAAGAAAGCTGATATCGATGGTGTAAACGCTAAATGGGCTTACTTCTATCTGAAAGCAGATCAGGTTCGTTCTGATGCTAACAATGCAGTAACTGATACTTGTTATGTATTGGTAGACATTCAGAATACCAATGGTGTATTAGAAACTTCTAATGGTTGGAATAAGGCTAATGTTGTAGATGGTCTGGGTACATTACGTTTCTCAAGCCTGAACGACAATCCTGAAGATCGTGCTTCTGCATTCTATTTCCAGCATAAGATACGTCCGCAGTATATCGATATGACTGCTGATTATGACATGCCGATGAACAATGTAGTGAAGATCTACAGAAAGAGCGGTAATGCAAATGAATATCTGTTTGAAGATAGCGGTGACAGTAAGAATGTGAGCGCTTCTCAGCCGATCGCCGATGTTAACTTCCTGGGTATTGAAAGTAAGGGCGTTTCAACTGACGCAGCTGCTATGTATGTTGACAAAGTTCTGTCTTCTAATAAATTTATGCCTCAGTATTTGTTTGCTGTTGATGTTGATTCTATTCCTGACGGATTCTTGTGCGGAAGTAAAACTCATGGTTATTGGGAAACTGAAGCTGAAGCAAAAGCAGCTGATGACAATCATTATGTAGCTTACAATGGTTACCTGGCAGGTCGTTTCTTAGTTAATTATACTGATTCTGTTCAGCCTAATAATAATGTAATGACTGATGCTGATAAATTCAAGTTCGAAAATTACACTCGCTTAGGATTTGTAGAAGGTGTTCATCAGGTGACAACTGATGCTAACGGTAATATTACTGCTGAAACTCTTTATATCCTGAAGAACGGTAAGACTTTAGCAGATGTTACAACTATCGTTAATAATTCGGAAACAGGAACAAAAGTAATTGATTTCGATTTGCTTCGTGCTAATTCTTTGGCAAATGTACTTGACGGTGCTCATAAGAACTATGCATTCTCTCTGAGAAAGATCAATGACCAGGCTGATGAAACTGCTGATGCAAGTGAAGGCTTCCTTCTGGAATCTAATGGTCAGGGTTCTGCTATCGGTTCATTCGCAGGTGCTTGGGTGAAAGTTCATAATGGTATTCCTGTATTGGCTCAGATTACACCGACAGGTGATCATGAAGACATTTCAGCTTCTATCAACGAAGTAATCAACCAGTCTCAGGTATTCCACTTCGGTCAGACAGACGAAACTCCGACAGAAAACGAAGGTGTTAAAACTACCGAAGTATCTGTATCTGTAATTCCTGGTGCTGTTGTAGTGAAGGGAGCTGAAGGTAAGACTGTTGCTATCAGCAATGTTCTTGGTCAAACCATTGCTAACACAGTAATCACTTCCAGTGAAACTACAATCTCTGTTCCTTCAGGTATTGTATTCGTAGCTGTTGAAGGTGAAAGTGCTGTTAAAGCAGTTATCAAATAAGAAATTTATAATCAAAATAAATCATTCTGCGTAATGGTTCTCCTTCGGGAGAACCATTCAGTAGCCCGTGACGGACGAACAAGTAGAGTGATGAATATTAAGTAATGAAATAAAGTTCTTCTGTCGAGTACTCCTGCGAAGGAGGAAAGCAGACAAAAAACAAGCCTCTCCGGTTGATGCCGGAGAGGCTTTGTGTTTTTTAAACTTTCGTTATCATTTCCAAAAAAGTATATGCATATTCCTCATTTGGAACAAGTTATTAAATATTCTGTTTATATTTGCAAGTTATCAACAGTTAGGGCGACTTTTCAACAAAACGAGCATTGTTTTGCTTAAACCTGATTTCGTTAGGTTTTTAATGTTTAGTTTTGCCGCTGAATTAATAGACGAAGTATGGGAAAGATTATCGCTTTAGCAAATCAGAAAGGTGGAGTTGGTAAGACAACGACCACGATTAATCTGGCTGCATCCCTCGCTGCACTCGAAAAGAAAGTGCTTGTTGTTGATGCGGACCCGCAGGCAAATGCCTCCTCCGGACTGGGTGTGGATATTCGGAATGTCGAGTTGTCTATCTATGAATGCCTGGTGAATGGTGAGGATGCCAAAGGAGCCATTATCCCTACCGAGGTAGAAGGACTGGATATTATCCCGTCACATATCGACCTTGTTGGTGCGGAGATTGAAATGCTGAACATGGAGAACCGTGAACAAATTCTGAAACAGATTCTCGTTCCCCTCAAGGATATGTACGATTTTATCCTGATTGACTGTTCTCCCTCTCTGGGGCTGATCACAGTAAATGCCCTTACTGCAGCCGATTCGGTCATGATCCCCGTTCAATGCGAGTATTTTGCACTGGAAGGTATCAGTAAACTGTTGAATACGATAAAGATTATTAAATCAAAGCTGAATCCGGCTTTGGAAATCGAGGGATTCCTGCTGACGATGTACGATTCGCGCCTTCGTCTGGCCAACCAGATATACGAAGAGGTGAAACGTCCGTTCCGTGATCTCGTTTTTACAACCGTTATCCAGCGTAATGTGAAGCTGAGCGAAGCCTCCAGCTACGGTAAACCGGTATTACTTTACGATGCTGAATCGAAAGGAGCGCTTAACCATATGCAGTTGGCACAGGAGCTGATAGACAAAAACAAATAAGTAGAATTATGGCAGTAATGAAAAGATCGGCACTTGGCCGTGGATTGGATGCTTTGATCACGATGGACGATCTGAAGACAGGTGGTTCGTCTTCTATCAGCGAGATAGAATTGAGCAAGATTCAACCCAATCCGGAGCAACCCCGTTCTATATTTGAGGAAGAAGCACTGGAAGAACTGGCGACTTCTATCCGTTCCCTGGGTGTTATCCAGCCGATAACCCTGAAAGAGATGGGACCGGAGAAGTACATGATCATCTCCGGTGAACGCCGCTATCGTGCCTCCCTGATGGCAGGTCTGGAGCAGATTCCTGCCTATATCAAGACAGCCGCCGACGAGAACGTAGTCGAGATGGCGCTGATCGAAAATATACAGCGTGAAGACCTTAACTCGATAGAAATTGCGTTAGCCTATCAGAAGCTGATAGATAGTTATGGTCTGACCCAGGAAAAACTCAGTGAACGGGTAGGAAAGAAGCGGGCGACTATCGCCAACTACCTTCGCCTGCTGAAGTTACCGGCTGAGATACAAATGGGGTTGAAAGACAAAAAGATAGATATGGGACATGCACGTGCCCTGCTACCGGTAGAAGATCCGGAAGTGCAGCTGGCATTGTATGAACAGATACTGGCAGAAGGACTTTCCGTTCGTAATGTGGAAGAGATCGTCCGTAACGGGGCGGAGGCTGTAACTCCGGAAAAGAAGGAGAAGGCAGCAGGACGCAAGCAGATGCTTCCCGAAGAATTTAATCTGCTGAAAGATCATTTGTCCCGGTTCTTTAATACAAAAGTACAACTGGCATGCAACGAGAAGGGGAAAGGACGTATCACGATTCCTTTTACCTCGGAAGAAGAATTGGAAAGACTGATCGGTCTGTTGGATAAATTGAAATAAGTTGACGGTATATTCGTGAGGATGAAATTAAAAATAAGCAGGATACTGTGCTTACTGATGGTGCTGACAGGTATCTCTTTATATTCGAAAGCACAAGGTAAGGCAGTTATACTTGACGCCGATACGGTGGTTGTTGCGCCACCTGACTCTACTGTGCAGGCTGTACTTCAGTCTGCCGATTCGGCAAGCCAGGTCAACAAGGTGAAGGAAGTCGATATGAAACCGTTCAAACCCAATCCGACAAAGGCGGTCATCTTTTCGGCTATTTTGCCGGGGTTGGGGCAGATATATAACAGGGCATACTGGAAACTTCCTATTGTATATGGCGGTTTTATGGGATGTATCTACGCGATTACCTGGAATAATAAAAACTATAAGGATTATTCGTCGGCTTATTTTGATTTGATGTATGATGTGAAGAATAATCCGGATGATCCGAAGAAATGGAGTGAATCGTGGGTATCCATAGCCAAGAAGAACGGATATGAACCCGAAAAATTCATTACGGACACACGGTGGCAGGATAATATCAAACGCCGTAAAGATTATTTCCGTCGTTACAGGGACTTGAGTATTATCATTACAGCCGGTGTTTATGCCATCTGTATGATCGATGCTTATGTGGATGCCCAGTTGTTCGACTTCGACATATCGCCTGATCTGAGTATGCGGCTGGAACCGATGGTTATGCCAAAGACCAGCTTCAGCGAGCGTATATATGGCCTGAATTGCAGTATAAAATTCTAATAACACATGAAATACTTATTATCATTACTCTGTTTCTGCTGTTTCGTTACTGTTGCCCATGCACAGGAAACAATAACTGAAAATGAAGAACCTCAGTATTCGGACCTCTCTGCCGATTCTCTGTCGGTCGATGTGGGCTTGATACCCGAAAGTCTGGATGCAGATGTCGACAGTCTGCTTCGTTCCTGGCATGTGCAATATTTCTCCAAACGGGATGAATACTGCCATGACGATGAAGCAAATGTGTGGTTCCCTGACTCTGTCTACCGGGAACGTCTGGAAAGTTTGCCGCGTGTTATTTCTTTACCTTATAATAAGGTAGTACGCGATTGTATCGATTTATATGCCGACCGCCGCCGTAACCTCGTACGCTATATGCTGGGTATGGCGGATTTTTATTTTCCTATTATCGAGCAGGTGCTGGATGAACATGGTTTACCTATTGAACTGAAATATCTGGCTGTAGTGGAAAGTGCCTTGAATCCGGTCGCTTTATCCCGTGTCGGTGCCTGCGGTTTATGGCAGTTCATGCTTCCGACAGGTAAGATTTACGGTTTGGAGATCAACAGCCTTGTCGACGATCGCCGCGATCCGGTAAAAGCCACTCATGCTGCCTGCCGTTATTTTAAAGATATGTATGCCATCTACGGTGACTGGAATCTCGTGCTGGCTTCTTATAACTGTGGCCCAGGTAATGTGAATAAAGCGATACGCCGTTCGGGAGGTAAGACTGATTTCTGGGAGATATTCCCTTATCTGCCCAAAGAAACCCGGTCGTATGTTCCCCTGTTCATTGCAGCCAATTATATTATGAACTACTATTGCGATCATAATATTTGCCCGATGCAAACAAGTATGCCATTGGCTACTGATACGGTTGTGGTTACAAAAGCATTGCATCTGGAGCAGGTGGCGGAAGTGTTGCAAATGGATATAGAGCAGGTCCGTGCCTTGAATCCGCAATATAAGCGCGATATCATTCCCGGAAACACAGAACCATCCGTACTGAAGTTGCCGGTAAACCAGACATATGCTTTTATTGATAAAGAAGATACGATTTACACTCACCGTGCGGAAGATTTGCTGGAGAATTGCCTGGCCTATAATCCGAATGGAACCGAGAGCGGAAAATCATCTAATCGTGAAAAGATAACCCATCGTGTAGCTTCCGGTGAAAATATTTATACAATATCCGATCGTTATGGCGTGACACCGAAAGAAGTGCGCCAGTGGAACGGATTGAAGTCAAATCGTTTGGCTAGTGGTCGCCGCCTGACTTTGTATGTTGATAACGGAGGTGTGGCTTTTGCTTCCGCAACGAAGTCTAAAACGACACAGAAGACGACTTCTTCATCCGAAATTGTTGAAAAACAGAGTAATGGCTTTATCTCTTATAAGGTTAAATCGGGAGATTCACTGTATACGATCTCTAAAAAGTATCCAGGTGTATCCGCTGCTTTGATACAAAAGGCGAACGGATTATCGAATGCAAATATTCGTCCCGGTCAGGTTCTGAAAATTCCTGTGGGATAAAACATGCTATTTTCCCGGCTTCCGTGCTGATGTTTCATGAATATTTGTATATTTGTGGTTACAGACGTTAGATATAAAAAGAAGAGGTTGTAACCATGAGCGATGCGATAGACACAAAAGACACAAAGGATGCAGGTGAAATGACACCGGCTATGTTGGCGGATGAAAAGATGATCCAGGACGGTTTTAATGAGTTGCTGGACGACTATCTGAAATCGAACCACCGGAGAAAAGTGGAGCGCATTACCAAAGCGTTTAACTTTGCCAACCAGGCACATGCAGGCGTGAAACGTCGTTCCGGTGAACCTTATATCATGCACCCTATCGCTGTTGCACGGATTGTTTGCCGTGAGATGGGATTGGGGTCCACCTCTATTTGTTCGGCATTGCTCCATGATGTGGTGGAAGATACGGAGTATACCGTACAGGATATCAGCGATATGTTCGGTCCGAAGATCGCACAGATCGTAGACGGACTGACTAAGATCTCCGGAGGTATCTTTGGAGAACAGGCCTCCGCCCAGGCGGAAAACTTCCGTAAGCTGTTGCTTACCATGAGTGACGATATCCGTGTGATCCTGATCAAAATAGCCGACCGTCTGCATAATATGCGAACCTTGGGTTCCATGCTTCCCGCCAAACAATTCAAGATTGCCGGAGAAACACTTTATCTCTATGCTCCTTTAGCGCATCGTCTGGGTCTTTTTACTATCAAAACGGAACTGGAAGACCTGAGTTTCAAATATGAACATCCCCAGGAATATGATTTTATCGAACAGAAACTGAAGTCTACGGAAGAAAGTCGTAATACTTTATTCGAGCACTTTGCAATCCCAGTCGATAAAAAGTTGAAGGATATGGGCTTGAATTATGAAATGAAAGCCCGTGTGAAATCAGCCTATTCCATCTGGAACAAGATGGAAAGTAAAGGAATCACTTTTGAGGACATCTATGATCTGTATGCCGTCCGTATCATTTTCGACCCGCTGCCGGGTGTGGATGAAAAAAATATGTGCTGGGATATCTACTCGGCTATTACGGATATTTACCGTATCCGTCCCGACCGTATCCGCGACTGGGTGAGCCGTCCGAAGGCGAACGGATATCAGGCTCTTCATCTGACGGTCATGGGACCCGACGGACAATGGGTGGAAATACAGATCCGCAGCCGCCGTATGGACGATATCGCCGAGAAGGGATTTGCCGCACACTGGAAATATAAAGAACACAGTGTGGAGGAAGATACCGAACTCGACAAATGGCTTCAGACAATTACTGAGATCCTGGAAAGTCCGGACCCGAATGCACTCGACTTCCTGGATACGATCAAACTGAACTTGTTTACTTCTGAGATATTCGTATTTACTCCGAAAGGAGATATCAAGACGTTGCCACAAGGTGCAACAGCGCTTGACTTTGCTTATGCACTACATACCAATATCGGCAATAAATGTATCGGGGCGAAAGTAAATCATCGTCTGGTGCCTCTCAGTCATCCGCTGGCCAGTGGAGACCAGGTGGAGATATTGACTTCCCGTTCCCAGGAACCGCAGGCAGAGTGGCTTAATTTTGTCACGACGGCAAAAGCCCGTTCGAAGATCGATGCCGTACTAAAACGTGCCCGTAAGGATGCCGCCAAGCTGGGAGAGGAAAAGGTTATTGTTGCCTTCAAGCGTTCGGAAATGGAGCCGAGTACTTCCAATCTGGATAAGCTCTGTATGTATTTCGGTTTCTCCAAACGTGAGGAGTTTTATTATGCTGTAGAAAAAGGAGATGTAGCCTTACCCGATAACATAAAGAAATTATTGAAAGAGAAGACAGACAATGTCTTATTCAAATATGTAAAGCAGGCACTGGGTGTCGGCTCTAAGAATAATAAGTCGAAAGAGGAAACAGCGCAGGAAGAAAAGCCGAAAGTAAAATATGATAAGTCGAAGCCTTATATTTTACGTGAAGAAGCTTTCGAACGTAACTATGTGATTGCAGAATGCTGTAAGCCGATTCCGGGTGATGAAGCGCTGGGCTTTATCAACGACGACGGAAATGTCGTTGTTCATAAACGTTCCTGTCCGATCGCCATGCGGTTGAAGAGTAGTTTTGGCGAACGTATCCTGAATACGGAATGGAGTAGCCATAAGAATGCTTCTTTCGAAGCTACTTTGGAGGTGAAAGGTATCGATTCGATCGGCGTTCTGAATACGATCACTAAGACGATCGCCGATGATTTCAATGTAAATATCATGCGTCTGCTTATTGAAGCGAAAGACGGTGTGTTCGAAGGAAGGATCAAGATGAAAGTACACGATGTGGAAGATATCCAGAAAATGTGTGTGACGCTTTCAAAGATCAAGAACATTAAGTCGGTCGGTCGTGTGGCAGACTAACAAGGTAGGTATTTTAACCCCTTAAAATACACATTTCTAGGTATTGTCTTTATACCGGAGATATATGACCTTTGTCTTCATCAATTAAATTATAAAACAGATGAAGACAATTGGTATTTTTTACGGTTCTTCAACCGGGACAACAGAAGATATTGCAAAACGTATAGCAGCCAAATTAGGTGTGGATGCTTCTAACCTGTATGATGTAGCGAAGGCTTCTCCTTCGGATCTGGGTAATTATGAAGCGTTAATTCTAGGTAGCTCTACCTGGGGAGCCGGCGATTTGCAGGATGACTGGTATGATTTCCTTGCTAAGATAAAAAAGTTGGATTTATCCGGTAAGCTCGTGGCTATTTTCGGTTGCGGCGACTCTTCCTCTTTCAGCGACACTTTCTGTGACGCTATCGGAACGATCTATACTGATTTGCAAGGTACAGGATGCACATTTATCGGAAATGTGGCAACAGACGGTTATTCCTACGATGATTCGACAGCTGTTGTCGACGGGCAGTTCGTCGGTCTTCCGCTGGATGAACTGAATGAAGACGACCAGACCGAATCCCGCCTCGATGCATGGATCGCCTCTTTGAAGAAAGAAGGATTGGAGTAATTGATTTCAAACGTATATTATTAAGATACTATCAGTCAGCATCATGGTAATGGCCAGAGATAATAAAATTCCCGGAGAGGTAAAGGTTTTTCTGAATCATATCTACGAATATAAAAAAGGGGTACGAAGCATGGTTTTGTGCACGATTAATAAATCTTATGAAAAGATTGCAACCGATCGTCTGGAAAGCCAGCAGATTTGTTATGCGAAGCAGGATGCCGGTGAGCGGAGCGTCAATATCTATTTCGGCAGGCCCGAATGTATTGAAGCCATCCGTTTACTGGTTACCCGGCCTTTGAATTTGCTTACTCCGGAAGAGGATTTTATTCTCGGTGCTTTACTGGGATATGATATTTGTATGCAGTGTGAACGTTTCTGTACTAAGAAGAAACAGGCGTTATCATCTGACCTGGCTGGTATGGTTGGATAGTTTTCCCTAAAATTGTTTATTTACAGAAGAGTGTCATACTTTGGTATGGCGCTCTTTTTGTTTGCCCAGCACGACCATATTCTATCGGATACAAGTCTCTAACGCACCCTAACAGCGGGAAGCGTCCAGTCGCAGTAACGGTAACCCCTCAATCCTTGGGTTATACAGCCAATTACATCGTGGTTGAAGAACCGCTATATGCTGAACGGCACGTACAGTGGTGTGAGAGGTCGGAAAATGAAGTAGGAGGAAAACTTCTTCATTTTCCTCCTACTCGATTGTTGAGACACCGAGAAGTCATCATTAATATCTTTTTTCCCCTATGCTTAAAATTTGATTTGTTTGTCTAACCAATAACTTTTAATATATTTGCGTTGTTTAACTGATTCTTTCGGATAAAATCTGGTAAATTTATAGAAGAAGATGGGTTAACGTATTCCGCATCGTATTTGTAAATATGGTGTGGGGGTATGTTGCTTATTTACTTCTACGGTTTTCCAGAGCTTTCCGATAGATAAGTTACTGTTCTCACACTTCATATATAATTAAAAAAGTATTATTTGGAGATCGAGAAGCCGTGATTTAATTTACACAGAAGAAAGATGCTGGCTGAAAAGAAAATACTATCTGACCATTTTGAAGAAATATATGTCTCCTGGTTTTCCCGGATGAAGTATTTCGCATTGGAGTATGTCGTGTCGGAAGAAGACGCCGAGAATGTCGTGCAAGACGTATTTACCGAGCTATGGGAAAGAAAAGAAATACTGGCATATGATGTGAACCTGGTCGCCCTGCTCTTTACTTCGATCAAGAACCGTAGTATCGACCTCTTACGCCACCGCATTGTTGTGAAGGAAGCTGTCAACCTGATGCAGGAAGAATATCAGGCTACTTTGCGGATGAAACTTGCCTCTCTGGAATTATTCGATCAGTCCTTACTCTCCGAGCAAGATATCGAACGGATTATTACCGAAGTAATAGATTCTCTACCAGAAAAATGTCGGAAAATTTTTATCAAAAGTAAGATAGAGGGTAAAAAGCAGAAAGAGATAGCTGTCGAATTGAATATTTCCCTTAAAACCGTTGAAAACCAAATGTCTATCGCCTATAAGAAAATTAAAAGCGAATTGAAAGACTATCTCCCCTTATTAATATTTTTGCTCGCTAATTAAAAAAAAACGTTTATCCTCTTGGGGGTTTTGGTTTCCTGATCCGTTTATTAAGAACAAAAGCGGAAAATATGAACGAACGGATACATAAATACTTTTATGAGGAACTTTCCACGGAAGAGCGACTATCCCTGCTGCGCGATGTCGAGGCGAGCGAAGAACTCAAAAAAGAATTTGCAGAATATCAAAATCTATATGCCTTGTTGAACTTAGGACATCAGGTACAGGATAAAGCAATCGGCAAACAGAAATACGATCGCTTTATTTTACAGAAGCAACACGCTATAATGTGGAAGCGTTGGACACGCCGGATTGGGTATGCGGCTGCTATTCTGATATTAGTCGTTTCAACAAGTATATTGACATATTGGTATGCACAGCCTGAGCAAACGGAGTTTTTATCGGAGAATGTGATGAATACTGTGTACGCTCCTGCCGGACAGCGGGCACAACTGGTCTTGCAGGACGGGACGGAAGTCTGGTTGAATGCAGGATCTCGACTTGATTATCCTTCTGCTTTTGCAGAAGAGAGAAGAGTCTATCTTACAGGTGAGGGATTTTTTAAAGTTGCTAAAGATAAAACAAGACCATTTGTAGTTTCTACACAAACGATTGACATAAAGGCTTTAGGTACGGAGTTCAATGTACTTAGCTATCCAAAATCAAAATATGCGGAGGTTTCTTTACAAGAAGGTTCTGTCAAAGCTTATTTCCCTGAATCTGAATCTGAAGGATTGATTTTGTCTCCGGGACAATTGTTGGTGCAAAAGGGAGATTCATTAAAGCTAGAGAATATGAATTGGGATGAGTTGCTTTGGAAAAAGGGAATTTATGTTTTTAGAAAGCAAAAATTGGAGACTATAATAGAAAAGCTGGCATTGTATTTTAATGTAGATATAATTGTCCGGAATCCAGAAATACTGGAGTATGAATATGTCGGTAAATTTCGTCAAAGGGATGGTATTATGACTATTTTGAAGGTGATTCAGGATATTCATCATTTTAAGATTGAGAAAAATGATGAGTTGAATCAAATCGTTTTATCTAAATAATGTGTTTAATATTTTAAAATAAATGTATCTATGAGCCCATGAAAAAATGTAAATCGGCAGATATTGCAGTATCTGCCGATTTTAGAAAGTAAACCTGTTAGAATAATTAGTATTTACTTAATTTACAAATGTATGAAAAAATCCTTGTTAATATATGGGGAATACCCCAAAATAGTAAAAAAAACGTTCAGAGTTATGAAAGCAGCTTTCTTTTGCATGTTCGTTTTTGTTTTGCATTCTTTTGCTTTTGACAGTAATGCACAAGATGCAGTGGTAGAACTTCGGTCAGAAAATCTTTCGATAGAAGAACTGTTTAAGGAAATCGAAAAGCAGACAGATTATTTGATAGTTTATAGTACAAGTGAAATAAACTCTAATTTTAATGTGTCGCTAAGTAAGAGAAAGGCAGTAGTTGCGGACTTATTGAATGAAGCGCTGAAAGGGCAAAACTTGCAGTATAAGTTTTCTGATAATTATATCGTTTTACGGCTTGGTCAAGCGATAGAAGAAAAGAAACCAGGAAAATATACATAAAATCTCTGGAAAAGACGAATAAAAAGGGACAAATGTCTTCGTAATGCCTGTCA